>Ga0209394_1000393_pt1 | contig 35335 bp, 39 predicted proteins | sample JNZ201metaG_FD_184122 | JGI IMG/M metagenome (GOLD analysis project Ga0209394, IMG submission 184122) | Hot spring microbial communities from Jinze hot spring, China to study Microbial Dark Matter (Phase II) - JNZ 20120812A (SPAdes) (version 3) ...
GATCGCTTCGTCCTCGCTCTCGCAAACGATTCCCCTTGCCGTCTTTATTCCATAGCTCTCCAAGAGCTCCTTTGCTTCCTGCTCGAGTAGGAGCATGGAATGAGTTGTCGATGGATATTTCATTTTTTTGAAATAGCCCTAAGACTTAAAACGGTTCCATCTGGCAGAATTGCTTCCCAGTTTTGGTAATCGAACTTTCTGAACATAAAACCCGCCGGTCTCTCGAGGTTGACTGCGGTTGACGAACAAAGCTCGTTGAATGCAGGAAGCACGAGAACTCTCTTTTTCTCACCTGCAATTTCTATTTCACCGGTGAGAAACGCTCTCTCCTTTATTCCACCGACTTCGGAGGGAATGAAAACCGATGGATGTGCATGCGCAAGAATAAAGGCTTTTGAGTCCATAAACTCCTCTCCCGGAATCGCATGTCCGTGGAATATCGAAAATTTTCCGATCTTTAAGGCTTTAAAACCGTTGATTCCTATGTCGTGGTTGCCCTTAACAACCAATACCTCCGTTACACCAGAAATTCTGTCGAGAAAATCCTTCACCGGGCTCTTCTTTCCAAGATGCCTAACATCGCCCGCAATGATCAAGGTCTGAAACTTTTCGGCAAGTGTTAAAACTTTATCCAGTAGCTCCCTATCGTAAAATGGAACGAGACCAAAGTGCAAATCTGCTATTACAGCTTTTTTCCCTATGAAGACGGCATCATTGAGGAGTTTCATTGAAAATTCTTTTCTCTACCTCTGGAATGAACTCCGAGATGTTTATACCTACTTCCTTTGCAACGATCAAAGCCACAACTTCGAAGCTCAGCAAATTGCCCATTCTCTCCTGTCTCTCGCTGATCATCGAAAAAACGTCCTGAATATTTCTGCCGATCTTTTTCGCTATCTCTTCAACTAATTTTTCCCCAATTGTCTCGTTTAGCAACTCCTCGTTAAGCTCAAAGCTCATGACTATGAGAAGAAGTCGTCGAGAGTTAAACTTTTTGCCTTCCTATCTTTTTTATCCTCTTCTTCTCTTCTTTCCTCTCCTCTTGTTTCAGTTTCAAATCCCTCAGGCTCAGCGATTTCTGCACTTTGCCCCTTTTCCACGCCTATCCATGTTTCGTCGATTCTGTGCAACCTGTTTTTCTCTATGAACTCAAATACTTCGCCCGCTCTCTTACCAACGAGGAACTCGAGATCTTCCCTGCTGAACTCATAGAAGGCTGAGATCTTAGCACTTTTTTCTACTTCGAGGTTGTTTAGTAACAAAGTAATGAAGGGTAGCATTTCAGCTTTTGCCTTCCCAGTAGACAGATGGGAGTTGGTTGAGATCTTCTTTAGAATCCTATCTCTTACTTCCCTCTTTTGCTTCGTTTGGAATAAGAACTGCCAGATTTCTGGACGTTTGTATTTCGTAAAGCCAGATTTCTTTCCCTCCCTCATCTGCTGGACACCGTTTGTCATCAGATAAGTAGCGTATTTCCACATGCGATAACTCTGGCGTCTTTTTACTCGTGCGATGAAAATGTCCGCTCTTGAGAGTGCAAGGTAACCCCTAAACAGATCTTTCCCCTCGTACTCGAGCGGTAAGTTCTCCTCTATCCACTGGATTAGATCTTCCGGCGACTCGTCGAGCAACATCGCATCCGCATAAGCAGAGTAGTTTGTTTTGAAAATCTTCTGCAAAAGCTTAAAAATGTCAATTTCCTGTGTTCTCTTTCCTACCACAAGATCCTCGGCTGTGATTTTTTTCTTACCTTCTGCGATTGCCTGAAGATCGTTTATAGCAGCCCGTAGGTCTCCGCCAGCGTTTTCAGCGATTGATTCAAGAACACTTTTTTCACACTCGATCCCCTCCTTAGCACATATTCTCTGGAGCACTTTTACGATCTGCGTCTTTGTCAATCTCCTGAACTCTATAAACTCGCAAAGTCTCCTCAACTCAAGAGATAGCCTGTAGGGGTCGTTTGCGATCAATACCATTGGCTGTCTCGGTTTCTTCTTTATAATCCTTATCAAAGCACTTTCTCCGCCAAAATCTTCTTTTTTGTGGATGTTGTCAACTTCGTCGAGAATTATGAGCTTGAGCTTTCCGCTTTTTGACGATAAAAACTCTCCCTCATTGCTTATTGTCTCATTGAAGGCTCCTGCACCCACGATCCTTTCGATCACTTGCAGATTTCTTTGATCACTTGCGTTCAGCTCTATGAACTCCCACTTCATCGTTTTTGCAAGGGCTAATGCAATGGACGTTTTCCCGGTTCCTGGTGGACCTGCGAGGAGCAAAGGTTTGTAGCTACTCTCAAGCCACTTTTTTGCCCAATCCAGTATCTTGGTTATGGTATCTTTGTCTGCAACCACGTCGTTGATGGTTTCCGGTCGATACTTTTCGGTCCAAAGCATCAATATTAGCTCTTGCTCGGAAAATATATTTTTTAACCAACCGAAAACCTTATATAGAAATACCTATCCATCGATCTCTGTAAGGAGGTGGTTGAATGGCGGTGCTTCAGGGAACGCCTGTGCTCATCCTTAAGGAGGGGACGCAGAGAACCGTTGGAAGAGACGCGCAGAGGATGAACATAACCGCGGCTCGAATAATTGCCGAAGCTGTAAGAAGTACTCTTGGACCAAAGGGAATGGACAAAATGCTTGTCGACAGCCTTGGTGACATAACGATAACGAACGATGGTGTTACAATTCTGAAGGAAATGGACGTCGAGCATCCAGCTGCGAAAATGGTTATCGAGGTTGCGAAGACCCAGGACAACGAAGTCGGAGACGGAACTACTACTGCGGTCGTGATCGCTGGAGAGCTTCTTAAGAAGGCTGAGGAGTTGCTTGATCAGGAGATTCACTCTGCGGTCATCTGCAATGGTTACAGACTCGCAGCATCGAAAGCTCTCGAAGTTCTCGATACAATAGCGATTCCAATTAGCAAGGATGACATTGAAATGCTCAAGAAGGTGGCGAGCACAGCGATGACTGGAAAAGGTGCGGAAGTTGCGCTTGAGAAGCTTTCCGAGATTGCAGTTAAAGCGGTGAGAACGATTGTAGAAGAGGTGAATGGTAAGTTCAAGGCGGACACGGAGAACATAAAGATCGAGAAAAGACAAGGTGGGAGCGTTGAAGACACACAACTCGTTGAGGGCATTGTTCTCGACAAAGAAGTTGTTCACCCGGGAATGCCGAAAAGTGTAAAGAACGCAAAGATTCTACTCTTGGACAGCGCTTTGGAGGTCAAGGAGACTGAGATCGATGCGAAGATCCGCATCACAGATCCGGAGAAGTTACAGAAGTTCATCGAGCAAGAAGAGAGGATGCTAAAGGAGATGGTCGACAAGATCGCGAGCGCTGGCGCAAACGTTGTATTCTGCCAGAAAGGCATTGATGACCTTGCGCAGTACTACTTGGCAAAAGCAGGGATCTTAGCAGTAAGGAGGGTAAAGAAGAGCGACATAGAAAAGCTTGCAAAGGCGACAGGAGCTAAGATACTCACAGATCTCAGAGAAATAAGCCCATCTGATCTTGGAGAAGCAGAGCTCGTTGAAGAGAGAAAGGTTGGCGACGAGAAGATGGTTTTCGTCGAGGGTTGCAAGAATCCAAAGGCTGTGACGATCTTGGTCCGTGGTGGAACTGAGCACGTGGTTGACGAGGTTGCAAGGGGAATTGAGGATGCTATCAGAGTCGTTGCATGTGCGATTGAGGATGGAAAAGTCGTTGCTGGAGCTGGAGCGCCAGAGATGGAGCTTAGCCTTAGGCTCAAGCAGTGGGCACCAAGTGTTGGCGGAAGAGAGCAGTTGGCAATCGAAGCCTTCGCTTCTGCACTTGAAATAATCCCAAGAACCCTTGCAGAGAACGCTGGACTTGATCCAATTGATGTGATAGTCAACCTCAAGTCGGCACACGAGAAGGGGCAGAAGTTTGCAGGAGTTGACGTTGAAACGGGCAAAGTTGTGGACATGAAAGAGCTTGGAGTCATCGAACCTCTAAGGGTGAAGACGCAGGCTATTCAGTCTGCAACAGAAGTTGCGGTTATGATTCTAAGGGTCGACGACGTTATCGCGGCGAAAGGACTCGAGAAAGAGAAAGAGAAAGGAAAAGGCGCCGGTACTGAAGAGATGCCCGAGTTCTAATCCAATTTTTACTTTTTTAGCAAGTTTTAATTGCCGAAACCAAGATTATGCCAATGGCCGAAATTTTTCACGAAGTAGATGTTGCAATAGAAAACGCTCGTAAGAATAGGCACAGATTTCTCGTGTTCCTTTGTTCGAGCAATTTTAAAGAAGCGATAAAGATTGCGGGTAAACTTGTAAGCGAAAATTTGGAAAAAAACGCTAAAAAAGATCTCCTGCTCGTGGGTAGGGAGAATTTTCTCGAACTTGTGAAAGACTTTGCTGGAGAGCGTTTTCACTGGAAAGACTCATCTCAAGTTCTCGGAAGGACCTTCTCTGCTCTGATAATGGATTTAACCGAAGGCTTTCACCCAAACGATCTCGGGATAGTTGTTGAAACGATTGAAGAAGGTGGTATAATTGTCGCAATCTCTCCTCCTTTGGAGAAATGGTTCAACATGAAGAGCAAGTGGCATGAAGACCTCATCAGCGAGCCGTTTACAATTGAAGACGTCGTCGGAAGATTTTACCGCAGGTTCATCGAAAGGACGCTTGAGGCGAAGGGAGTTATAATTTACGACGTCGATTCCGGTAGAATCGTTAAGAGATACGAGTTCGAAAGGATATCATCTTCGAGAGAGGAGATCGTAATCCCTGAGAAAACGAGGATAAAGAAAAAGCTCTACAAACTCTGCGCAACTCAAGACCAAGTCAGAGTTGTCTCGCTGTTCGAACGCTTCTTTGAGAGAGAGAAAGAGAGAAAGGCAGTTGTTATAACCGCAGATAGAGGTCGTGGGAAAACGGCGGTTCTTGGAATCGTAACACCGGCTTTGGTTTCGAGACTCGAAAGAATCTTAAAAAGACCCGTGAGAGTTCTCGTCGTTGCTCCAACTCCGCAATCTGTTCAGACTTATTTTAGATTTCTGATGAAGGCGATGAAGAGACAAGGAATGAGAGACTTCTTTGTGAAGAAGAGCGAGGAAGATATGATTACAGTTTTGAACAGCAAGTATGCAAGAGTCGAATACGCTGTTCCAAGGAGGGCGATTGAGGAAAGAGAATTTGCAGACATCTTGATAGTGGATGAGGCAGCAGGGATCGAAGCACCAGTTCTACTCCAGATAACAACAAATGTTAGGCACATGATATTCTCAACAACTGTGCACGGCTACGAGGGAACGGGAAGGAGTTTCAACGTCCGCTTTCTCAAAAAACTCGAGAGCGATGAAACCATCGAGGTTGAAAAGATCCACATGTCGGAGCCAATAAGATATGGAAACGGCGACCCAATCGAAGCCTGGCTATACGATGTTTTATTGCTCAACGCACAACCCGCAGAGTTGGACGAGAAAGACTTCGAGAAAATAAAAGCGCAGAAGCTCGAGTTCCGAATGCTCGAAAAAGAGGAGTTGATGAAAAATGAGAGAATGCTGAGAGAATTCTTCGGGATCTACGTTCTCGCTCACTATCGTAATCGTCCCTCGGATCTTGCAATTCTTCTCGATACCCCAAATCATTTTCCCTTCGCTGTTTTCGTCAACGGGAAGATCGTTTGTTCTCTCCACATTGCGATCGAAGGTGGGCTCGGAGACGATGTGATCGAAAAGATTCGCCGAGGCTATAAGCCAAAGGGACAAATAATCCCAGATTTAGCGTTGAAGCACTTTTGGAACTACGAGTTTGCAAAGAAAAAAGGTTTAAGAGTCGTTAGAATTGCGACACACCCGAATGCAATGGATTTTGGAATCGGGAGCTTTGCCCTCCAAAAAATCGTGGAATGGGCAAATCAGAACTCTTTGGACTGGGTTGGTTCCGGGTTTGGAATTTCCGACGAGTTGATGAAATTTTGGATCAAGAATGGCTTCATCCCAGTACACATAACTCCGCAGAGAAACGAAGTTAGCGGGGAATTTACTGCGATTGTTTTGAAACCGATAAGAGACTTTGAAAATGTTGAAAGGATGAACGTAGAATTCATCCGAAGGTTCATTGAGTATCTAAGCGATGAGCTGGGCGATCTCGAAGTTACAACGGCAATAAGAGTCTTAAAAACACTCAAAAAGGAGATCGATGTCTGCAAACCGAAATTCGGGGCTGTGGAGATTGAAAGACTTCAAAAATACTTCGAAGGTCTCGGGTTTTACGAATACATATCCGATCTCGCAAGACCGCTTGTAAGGTTTTACTACTCGAAGCTCGGCGATGCAAAGCTAAGCGAAGTCGAGGAGAAAGCAATTGTTGCGAAGTGCCTCCAACTTCGCCCTTGGAGAGAAATAGATGCGAGTGAAAAATACTCGACGTTGCTCGCTGGACTGAAAAAGATCTGGGAATGGTACTTGGGCAAATATCTTTGATGCCAAAAAAATTTATTTGCGAATCGCCAATGCTACATGATGAAAATAATTGCGCTCGCAGACACACATCTCAGGGAATGGGGCATACCAAAGAAGCTCGAAAAATTGTTGAGCGTTGCGGATTTTGTGGTTCACGCTGGAGACTTCACGAGTTACGAAGTTTACAGGAGATTTGCAGACTTCAACCTCATTGCAGTCCGTGGGAATTCTGACGACGAAAGAGTGAAATCGGAATTGGATGAGGTTGCGAAATTCGAAGTGGGAAGATTTAGGTTAGGGGTTGTTCACTCTGGGAACTACGTGAACGATTTTCATGATTTGATCTACAAGGCTATGGAACTCGAGGTTGATGTGCTCATCTTTGGGCATTTGCACAGATTTGTGATTGAGAAAAGGAAAGGAATCGTCGCTATTTGCCCGGGGAGCCCAACCCAGCCGAGGATGTCTGTTGCGAGTTGCGCTGAGATCGAAGTTGAGAGAGAAAAGATTAGCTTCAAACACCACGTCGTTCAACCGATTTTCTGTTCCATGGAGGTGAAGAGCTTTGAAGATCGCTGTTGGGGATGAGGAGATTTTTAAGGATCTGAAGAAGATCGGGAAGGCGGTTCTTGTAGTGAAGAATGGAAAGAACGAGTGTTGTGCAAAACTCGGAGAATCACTGCAGATAACTGCAGACGCGAGGAATCTTAGAGAAGTGTTGGAATGTCTTGCAGACCTCGGTTTCGATTTTGCAATACTAAAGGGGTTTGATCTTGAAGTAGAGGGACTCGAAAAGGGAATGGGTGTAAAGATACCAAAAGCCACAAAACTCGAACACATTCTTAAAGCGCCGGAAATAGAAACGCTGAAAAGCGTGGTTGAAAAAGTGAAGAAAGACGCCTTAGACTGTGGGGCAGTCGGAATCTTTATCGGCGTTGCGAGAGCGATTTCGGAAGGAAAGAAAGTAAAGATGCTCGAATACGAAGCATACCAGGAGCTCCTTGCAGAAAAGGTTGCGGAGCTCGAAAACAACGTTAAACGTTTTCCTGGGATTAGAAATGCAAAGCTTTTCCATAAACTCGGCGTGGTTATGCCTGGTGAAGATATCGTTTACATCGCAGTTGCTGGACAGCATAGAAAAGACATCTGGGCTCCACTGATCCTTGCGGTGGAGCTTATGAAAACCGAACTCCCGATCTGGAAAAAGGAAATCTTCGAAAATGGGGCGAGATGGGTTTGATGTTCAGGAAGGAAAGGCTAAGGGAAATGGATAAGGAAGCTCTGAACTTTACGAGCTCAATAGAGCACGACTCAAACATATTTTACTACGACATCCTTGTAGACGTTGCGCACGTTCTTTGCTTGCACAAAGGTTGCTACCTCACGACTCGGGAAGCGGTTGAGATAATAAATGCGCTGGCTAAAGTTCTAAAAGAAGGCTATAGTAGAGAGTTCGAGGACATCCATGAGGCAATCGAGGCAAAGGTCACGGAGATCACGAAGGAAGGGAAGAGGATGCACACTGGAAGATCGAGGAACGATGAGATTGCGACTTGCCTTAGGTTGTTCGCAAGGGACAATCTGCTGAGGATTGCCCAGAAAATTTTAGAGGTTCAATCAACGATCTTGGATTTAGCTGAGAAAAACGACGCAATCATGCCAGGGTTTACGCATCTACAATTCGCCCAGCCCACAAGGCTTTCGCACCATTTGCTAACTTATTACGACCTTTTTGAAAAGGATTTCGAAAGAGTTATCGAAGCCTTCAAGAGGTCGAACTTATGCCCGCTTGGCGCTTCTGCGTTCGCATCTACGAGTTACAACTTAGATCGTGGTTTTGTTGCAAAACTCCTCGGCTTTGACGGCATTTTGGAGCATAGTGAGTTTGCAGTCTCTACGAGGGATTTTCTGATAGAAGCGATCTTCAGCTGTGCAATGCTCATGACAAATGTTTCGAGGATTGCTGAAGAGCTAATAGTCTTCTCAACTCTCGGTTTTGTCGACATTCCAGAGGAATTTGCGTCAACTTCTTCGATCATGCCACAAAAAAAGAACCCAGACGTTGCTGAGCTTCTCAGAGCAAAAGCTGGTAAAATGATTGGTAGTTTAACTTCTGCGATGTCGATTTACAAGGGACTGCCGTTCAGCTATAATAGGGACTTTCAGGAGATGAACGCAATTCTCTACGAAACCCTGAAGGCAACACAGGCTTCGCTCAGAGTTTTGAACGGTATGCTTAAAGGGTTGAAGTTCAACAAAGAAGCCTTCGAAGCTAAAGCGAGTGAGGGTTTTTCGATAGCAACTGAAATCGCAGACATGCTCGTAAAAGATTTCAGAATTCCTTTTAGAGATGCGCACAAGATTGTCGCTCGATTGGTGTCGCAGAGATTGAATGTTACAGCTGAAAATGTTGAGAAGATCGCAAGAGAATTCGGTTATGAGATCAAAGTTAATGAAGCGAAGTTACTCGATACAATAGACGTAAAGAAAGCGGTTGAGAGAAGGAAGATCACCGGTGGGACTGCGAAAGAAGAGGTTGAGAGAATGATAAAGGTTCGCAAAGAAAAAATTTTGAAGCAGAGAAGGAAACTTCTGCGAGTAAAGAAAAGGATTGAAGCGAGGCTGGGATTGTTGGAGAGAGAAGTCGAAAAAATCGGAGGGGCTTTTCGTGTTGACTGGGAAGAGAGTCAAGATTAAAGCTAAGGGGAAGATATTTGAAGGTATCGTGATGCCAAGCTTCACCGGCAACTTAGTCTTAAAGCTCGACAACGGATACAACGTTGGTTTCGTTGAATACGAGCTACTTGAAGTTCTCGGAGAGCTTGAAAAAGTCGAAGTAAAGCGAGAACTTTTGAGAAAAGAAGGTTTGCCCGACGTCAAAATAATCTCCACGGGGGGCACAATAGCGAGCAAAGTTGACTACCGAACCGGCGCTGTTACGAGCCAATTCACGGCTGAGGAGATAGTTTCCGAAGTTCCAGAGATTACGGAGATTTGCAACGTTTCTGCAGAACTCCTCTACAACATCCTGAGCGAAAACATGAAGCCCGGTTACTGGATAGAGCTTGCACGTAGGGTTTACGACTCGCTCAAAAGCTATGAAGGTGTCATCATTACACACGGCACTGACACGATGCACTACTCTGCTTCGGCTCTTGCCTTCATGCTCTCGACTCCAAAACCAGTTGTCTTCGTTGGAGCGCAAAGAAGTAGCGATCGTCCAAGTAGCGATGCCACGATGAACCTTCTTTGTTCAGCGAAACTCAGCGTTAGCGATGTTGGCGAGGTTTTGGTTTGCATGCACGGCTCGACGAGCGATGACTTCTGCTATGCGCATCGCGGTGTTAAAGTCAGGAAGATGCACACGTCTCGAAGAGACGCGTTTCAATCAATCAATGCAAAGCCGGTTGCAAGGATAAATTACCCATCCTTAGAAATCGAGTGGCTCTCTTGGAGATTTAAGCGTGGAGAAAGAAAGCTTGAGCTCAAAGATAAGCTTGAGGAAAAAGTTGCCCTCATAAAGTTCTTTCCCGGACTAAGCGCTGAAATCCTCGAGTTCTTCCATTCAAAGGGCTATCGTGGTTTTGTGATCGAAGGCACAGGCTTGGGGCACGTTTCGACGGATTGGATTGAAACTCTGAAAAGAGTTTGTGAAGACTCCTTGGTGGTCATGACCTCGCAGTGTCTTTTTGGTAGAGTCTGCGATCGTGTCTACGACACCGGTAGAGATTTGCTGAGGGTTGGAGTAATAGAGGGCGAAGACATGCTCCCAGAGACTGCACTCGTTAAGCTAATGTTTTTGCTCGGCAACTACGACTTAGAAACCGCGAAAGAGCTTGTGAAGAAGAATCTTGTCGGAGAGATCGAGGATAGGAGTGTTTATTGATAAATTTTTTAAGTTCGGTGATTTTAACACAAAAATCACAATATTAGGATTAATATATCGCAAAAAATTTTAAAACTCCGAAAACAAATCTAATTCAATGGCAACTGTGCTGTTTCCACCTTTCCAAGCAAGGATCGTGAAGGACAAAACAGGAGAAGAGATATTGGTTAGGCAATATGATCACGAGAAAGATCGTGAAGCTCTGATTGAGATGTATGTGAACTACGATCCCGATTATCGATGCCTCGGTTTGCCACCGCTGACGAGAAGTGGGGTCGAAACTTGGATAGACTACCTTGCCAAAAATGGGTTTGCAATCGTCGCAGAGAAGAACGGAAAGATCATTGGGCACCTCGTAATAGTCCCAGACGACAGGAATCGTGTTGATCTCACGATATTCGTTCATCAGAATTACCAGAATAGAGGTTTAGGGCAGGAGATGATGAAGCTGATAATCGAATACTGCAAAAAAGCTGGATTTGACGGAATAACGCTCGTAACCGAGAGAACGAACTCAAGAGCGATACACGTATACAAAAAACTCGGATTCGAGATCGTTGCACCGTATCACGAGTTCGACATGTATTTGTCGCTCAAGAAATGAGCTTTAGCAAAATCGCTTTTTGCGCGTGAAGTCTGTTCTCAGCTTGATCGAATACGACGCTTCTCTCGCTTTCAATAACTTCGTCCGTTATCTCTTCCCCACGATGCGCTGGTAGGCAGTGCATAACAATCGCGTCTTTTGCAATTGAAACGAGTTCCTCGTTCACTTGGTATTTCTTGAAGACCTTTAGCCTCTTTTCTCTCTCGGCTTCTTGTCCCATTGACGCCCAGACGTCTGTGTAGATAACGTCTGCATCTTTAACCGCATCCTTCGGATCTCTAAGGATCTTCACTTCCCCGAAGCTCTTCGCTTTTCTTATGATCTCGGGGTTTGGTTCGAAACCCTCTGGGCAGGCAACTGAAATCTCTATTCCCAGCATCGTTGAGGCTAAGATGAGCGAGTTGCATACATTATTTCCATCTCCGACCCAGGCTATCTTGATCCCCTTTAATCCCTTTTTTTCCTTTATCGTGAGCAGATCTGCGATTATCTGGCAGGGATGCTCAAGATTGCTGAGTCCGTTGATCACGGGAACCGACGAAAACCTCGCAAACTCCTCTATCGTCTCATGCCTTCGGACACGCATCATAACAGCGTGCACGTATCTACTCATAACCCTCGCAGTATCCTTTATCGGCTCCCCTCTGCCAAGCTGTAGGTCGTTCCAGTTCAAGTAAAGCGCATTACCGCCGAGTTCGAGCATTGCAACTTCGAAAGACACACGAGTTCTCGTCGACGGCAACTCAAAAATCATCGCAAGAGTTTTATTTTTCAATAGCTCTTTGAAGACCCCTTTTTTGCGATCTTCTTTCACCCTTTCTGCAAGCTCGAGGATTGAGAGGATCTCGTCTGGGCTCAGATCTGAGATCGAGACCAACTGCTTCATGCTGAAAGAAATCCAAAGACTTATTAATCTTTTCGAAATTCCTTACCTGCGATGTTCGAGAACTCTATAATCCTACGCATTATCTCCAAATCTCTGTCTTTCTCCTTGAGTCTGAGCTCAAAAATCTTTGCTCTGCAGCTGTAGTAAAACTCAAATGCTTTGTAGAGAACTTCGTCGACGAGTTCGTAGAGTTTAATCGTCTCCTTCTCGTTGAGATGAAATTCCTTTCTAATCTCCTTCTTTAAGTCGCCCAAGAGCCTAAGGCTATCGCTTGGAGAGAAGTTTCTATCTGTTGCCAAGTAGCGCATCAGGTCTTCGATCGCGTCATCAAAATTCACATCTCTGTTTTTGTATCTTTCCATGATCCCGTTCACGATCTTGGACACTGCTTCGTTCACGTAGTTCACAACTTCTATTGCAGGAGGGATTGGATAAGGGGAAAGTATCTTTTTAACAGTTCGTTCCACAATCATGCCGATTTTTTCATCCATGAATGAAGTCAGGGGAACCCATTTAAATCTTTCCAGCCAAGTTCTTTTGTGGAGATAATCAAAGACATTGGAGAGGAGTTGAAGAGCTCTTACATCGATTACGCAATGAGTGTAATCGTTGGGAGAGCTTTGCCAGACGCTCGTGACGGTCTAAAGCCTGTGCAGAGGAGAATTCTCTACGCAATGCACGAAATGCAACTGCACAGCACTAAGTCCTTCAGGAAATGTGCGAGAATTGTCGGGGAAGTCCTTGGTAAGTATCACCCTCACGGCGATGCTGCGGTTTACGATGCACTCGTTCGACTTGCGCAAGATTTCACAATGCGTTATCCGTTGATTGAAGGGCAAGGAAATTTTGGAAGCATCGACGGTGATCCACCTGCTGCGATGCGCTACACTGAGGCGAGGCTTGCGAAGATAGCTGAAGAAATGCTTGCAGACATCGAAAAAGAGACTGTTGACTTCATGCCAAATTTCGACGCAACGTTAAAGGAACCAGTTGTTCTACCTGCGAAAATTCCGAATCTGCTTGTAAACGGTTCAAGCGGTATTGCAGTTGGGATGGCTACGAACATCCCTCCCCACAACCTCGCAGAAGTTTGCGACGCGGTTATCTTTTGCATTGAAAATCCGAACGTTACAGTTGAAGATTTAATGAAATTTATAAAAGGTCCGGATTTTCCAACTGGTGGAGAAATTGTTGGAATAGAAGGTATTGAGGAGGCTTACAAGACTGGAAGGGGAAAAATCGTTGTCCGCGGGACAGTTGAGGTTGATAAAGATCGCATTGTGATAAAAGAGATCCCATACATGGTGAACAAGGCTCGATTGATCGAGAGCATTGCGGAGTTGGTCAAAGAAGGAAAGATGGAAGAAATTAAAGCGATCAGAGACGAATCAGACAGAGAAGGCATAAGAATTGTGATCGAGCTGAAAGGTTCTGCGAACTCAGTTCTTAGAAAGCTTTACAGTCACACAAATCTCGAAACAACTTTTGGAATTATCCTGCTTGCATTACACAACAACGAACCAAAGATCATGAACCTTCTTGAACTTATACAGTGCTTTGTTGAGCATAGGAGAGAAGTTACAAAGCGAAGAATTTCGTACGAGCTTAAGAAGGCGAAGGAAAGGCTGCATATCGTCGAGGGGCTTAAGATAGCGATCGAGAACCTTGATGAAGCAATTGCAATCATAAGAGCTTCAAAATCACCCTCAGAGGCTAAGAAGTCGTTGATGGAAAAATTCAACCTCAGCGAAGCTCAAGCTGAGGCAATTCTCCAGACAAGGCTACAGAAGCTGACAAGCCTTGAAATCGAAGCCCTAATCGCTGAGCACGAAGCACTCGTTAAAAGTGTGAACGAGATGGAGCAGATCCTTGCGGATCCGAAGAGGATCGATGAGATCGTAGTTAAGGAGATGAGGGAAATAAAGGAGAAGTATGGTGACAGCAGAAGAACAAAGATCGTTGCAAAGGCTGAGGACTTTAAAGAAGTCGAAGAGACGATTTTGATCGTAACTTCAGCAGGGTTTGCTAAGAGAGTTGACTTCAGCGCGTTTAAGAAACAGGAGAGGGGAGGAGTTGGGGTTATAGCAACGCAACTCGATGAAAACGACGAAATTGCGGTTTTTAGAAATTGTAGAAGCGATGAAAAAATCCTGATATTTACAGACAGCGGAAAAGCCTTTTGGATCGACGCAGAAGAGATTCCAAAGCTCGATAGAACTGCGAATGGAGTTTCGCTGAAAAAGTTTATAAGGCTTGAAAATGAAAAAATCGTCTCCGCATTTGGGGTTCGGTATTTCGAGGGGTTTGCAATTGTCGTAACAGAAAAAGGTCGCATCAAAAGGGTTTCACTTGAAGAGTTCGAGAACGCAAAAAGGGCTGGGATCATAGCTTCAACCGAAAAAATAGCTTTTGCGGATTTGCTTAAAGGTGATGAAGTTTTTCTCATCACCTCAAATGGCTATGTGCTGAGGGTAAATGTGGAAAAGATTCCGATCTACTCGAGAAGCTCGAGGGGAGTGATTGCGATGAGTTTGCGTGAAAACGACAGCATCGCATTTGTAGCGTCTGGAAATGGCAAAGAGCTCTTGATCGCAAGCGAAAATGGTTACGGGAAGAGATGCGATATTTCTGAGTTTAGAACTATGAATCGTGGAGCGAAAGGGGTTGTGGGTTACAAGGTGACGGAGAAAACTGGGAAAGTTGTGTTCGCAGAAGTCTGCGATTCAGGAGATCTGTTTTTGCTGAGCAGGGATGGATACTGCATAAGGATGAACCTCGAAAATATTCCAGTCCAACATCGTAGCTCTTCTGGCGTTTTGCTGAGCAAGAAAGGGATAAAGAGGGGATTCATTTACTCAAAGAAACTCGAATAATCTCCTTGAATGGATCACCGCTTGGTGGCTCACGAACCTTGGAATGTAAAGCTTGAGCTTTTCTGCGTCGACTTGCGTTTGCGGTAACGATGCTTGCTTATCTTCGAGCTCGACGATCTTCACATCTCTCCCTTCGGCCCATTTTTTTATCATAGTCTTCAACGCATCCGATTCACCTTTCCCGTAAAATACTATCGCATTCTCTCTCCTTTCCGGAGGGTTTAGCTTTTTAAGGATCTCGAAAATTGCCGCTCCATCCTTAACTTTGCAGGCATGCACGAGAAGCATGAACTCGACTTCTGAAACGACCTTTGTCATCAAAGGCGGAGAAACTGCAAAAGCAAAGTCCGAAGAACTTTTTAAGCTCAGCAAACCCCCAAGACTGTGTCCAAATGTGAAAACATTCTCGTAGCTTTTTCTAAGCTCTGCAATTACTCCTTCGACATCTTCAAGGACGTTTTCGTCGAATTCGTTCTCATTGTCTCCGTGACCACGGAGATCGATAGCAAACACGTCGTATCCCCTTTCTGCAATTTTGTATGCAATTCCGAGCGTTTCGTCTTTCGAAGAGGCAAATCCATGTATAAGGACCAACGATTTCTCACTTTTTGTTCGTAAAGAAAACGCTGGAACATCTTTTCCATCAAGACTTTTGAAGGTTTTTCGTTCAATTTGCATATTCCATGTGTTCTAATGATAAATTAATTTTTTTGCTTAGGAAGGGTTATATAGCGGTTCGTTTATTGATCCACATGGCTTGGGATCTTTGGATAGCGTTGGTATTGTTGTTCCTCGGAATTGTTTACGGCTACACAAGACCTGGAAAAGAGGACAGAGTGGCGATAATGAAGAAAGGCATTTTCGCCGGAGTTGTCCTTGGTGTTGTCTTTGGTTTGCTAATCGGAATCCTCGTTCCAGGAATCTCAGTGGTTGGAGCAACGATCGGAACTACAATTGCGTTCTTAATAATTGCAGTTATCTTTGCCTTGTTCTTCATCGTTGGCACGATTATCGGTGATTTCTTGGAGAGAAAACGATCCTAATTTTTATTTTTGTATTTACACGATGAACTTTGCAAGGTCTGTGATCTTTCTACCGCAGTAGTGGCATTTTGCAACGACTTCGTTGTTCCTCACGCCTATGTAAAAAATGCTCTCCACAGGCTCCCTTGCGTTGGAGATGCACATTTTGTTTGGACACTTCAAAATTCCCTTTACAACTTCGGGTAACTTTACCTTGAACTTCTTTTCTATCTCGTAGTCCTTTATCAGATTTATCGTAGCATTTGGAGCGATTAGTGCTATCTTGTTCAGCTTCTCTTCACTTATAAATAGACCCTCGACCTTCACTATGTCCTTTTTCCCAATCTTCTTGCTCGGAACGTTCAAAGCAAGCGAAACTGTTTCCTTCGTGTTCTCATCAATCCCTAAGATTTTTAGCACAAGCAAAGCTCTGCCAGCGTTTATATGGTCGATCACGGTTCCCTCTTTTATCTTGCTTATCACAAGCTCTTTTTTCACAGCATCACCTCGGTTAGTATCGCCATTCTAACCGGAACTCCATAAAATGCCTGCTTGAAATACCTCGCCTGTTTCGTTGTGTCTACCTCGACTGCGATTTCGTCAACTCTCGGTAGGGGATGCAAGATTATCGCTTCGTCTTTCATTCTGTTCACAATATCCAATGTTACCCTGTAGCTCTTCGCGACCTTCCGATACTCTTCTTCATCAAGAAACCTCTCTTTCTGAATCCTCGTAACGTAAACTACGTCCAAATCCGTTACAATTTCCTCAAGTTTAGCCTTCTCTATCTCCCCCGAGAGTTCCTCAAGGAATTCCCGTGGTAGTTCAAGCGCTTCTGGGCTGACTAAGTAGATCTTGGTTTTAAAGAGCGTAAGGGCTTTGATAAGGGAATGAATTGTTCTTGAGTATTTTAAGTCACCAACAAGTGCTATCTTTGTTCCGTCGATTCTTCCAAGCTCTTTTCTTATCGTGTAAAGGTCAAGAAGCGTTTGTGTGGGATGTTGCCCTGCGCCATCTCCTGCGTTGATAACTGGAACTGTTGCGTTCTCCGCAGCAAACCTCGCAGCCCCCTCCAGTGGATGTCTGATCACTATCGCATCGCAGTAGTTCGAGATCACTTTTATTGTGTCCGCGAGCGTCTCTCCTTTTGCCATACTGCTCGCTTCCTGCGTGGAGACGTTGATCACGTCACCTCCAAGCCTTTTCATCGCACATTCAAAACTGATTCTCGTTCTCGTCGATGGCTCGAAGAAGAGGTTGGCAAGGATCTTTCCCCTTAAAACGTCTAAGCTCTTCTTCCCAAGGGCAACGGGCTCAAACTCTTCGGCTTTGTCGAGTATTCTCAATATTTCGATCTTGCTCAAATCTTCGATCGAGATCAAGTGTTTCATCGGTAGAACTCTGCGGAGTAATAATATATAAGGGTTGATGAGACTTTTCATATGGATCTGCTCGAGATGATCGATGAAGCAAAGAGTTTGATGGGCGAGAAAATGCTTGAAATAGAAGAAAAGGTTTGCACGATCATCGGAGATGTTCACGCTGACATCGAAACGCTCGAAATAATCGAACGAGAGATCGAAGGGAAAGCGATTTTTCTTGGCGATTACGCGGATCGCGGCGATTACCCGGTAGAGGTATATGGGAAGGTTCTCTCGATGTTCCTCGAGGGCAAGGCTTTTCTGCTGCGTGGAAACCATGAAAGCGAGGATGTTTACCCACATGAGCTTCCTTTTCAGTTGAGCGCTTATGAAAACGGCGAAGAGATATACGAAGCCTTAAGGAACCTCTGGGAAAGGATACCAGTTTCTGCAATCTTAAACAACGAGATCTTCATGGTTCACGGCGGAGTTCCCTGTGTAGAAGTGAGCAAAAAGCTTCTAAGGAATCCAGATGAAGAAACTTCGCTCCAGATGATGTGGAACGATCCTTGGGAGAAAGAAGAGTGCGGAGAGAACTACAGGAGAGGCTTTATGTTCTTCTTTGGCAAAAAAGTCACTCGGAGATTCTTAGATAACCTTGGACTTAGGATTGTAGTTAGATCGCATGAGCCTTACAAAGTCTTGAAAGTCGAGCAAAACGGAATGGTCGTCACAATTGGCTCCTGTGCAAATCCCTATGGGCTTGCGAACTTCGCAATCCTTAAATTTGAAGCAGAGAAGAGTTTTAAAGACGGATACGACTTCGTTCGAAAATTTGGCTATGAGTTTAACATATAGGTGTTTGGTATGAAGCTCAGGTTTAAGTTCGAAAGTGTGGAATGCATTGCGGAAATCTACGAAAACGTTGCACCAATGACAGTTGGGGCAATAAGAAAGGCGTTGCCAATCGAAGCGATAGCGAATCGTTGGGGAGACGAAATATACTTCGAAACCGAAGTCAAATGTGTGGAAAAGGAGAACAGCAAGGAGATCGTTGAGCTTGGAGACGTGGCGTATTGGATTCCAGGAAGGGCTTTGTGTTTATTCTTTGGAAAAACACCAATAAGCGACGAATTCATTCGCCCGGCAAGCGCAGTTAACGTGATTGGCAAATTGCTCTGCGATATTTCAAAGCTTAAAAACGTTCAAGACGGCGAAAGGGTTTTTGTTGAGGAGGTAAAAGAGATCTAGAACCCTTTTTTGACACGTGATGGAGATTCTGAATTAAAAGGAAAACAAAAAATTGGATTTACACATTATCTGCCCTTGAATTTCGGCTTTTCTTTTCTTAGGAAAGCAGAAATCCCTTCTCGCAAGTCTTCGGTTGCGAAGCAAATTCCCGCAGCTGTGCATTCCCATTCAAGTCCGATATCCATCGGAACTTCTCCGCCCTTGTTCACGAGCCTCTTGATCAAAGCCATCGAAATCGGAGCACAACGTTCGGCAATCTCTTTTGCGAACTTCATCACTTCCTCTTCGAACTTGTCGTCGTCGAAGACCTTGTTTATCAGTCCATATTTCTCAGCGACTTCTGCAGTAATTCTCTCCCCAGTCAAAGCTAACTGCATCGCCCTGCTTATGCCAATGAGCTTCACCATCCTCTGCGTCCCGCTCCAACCTGGGATCAAGCCGAGGGTAACTTCTGGTAGCCCAATGATTGCTGATTTCTTTGCCAGCCTTATGTCGCAGGACATTGCAATCTCAAGCCCACCACCAAGCGCATAACCATTGATCGCTGCGATCACGGGCTTTGGAATTTCACTGAGCCTTCTGAATATCCTCTCTCCTTTTCTGTTGTGCTCAAGGAAGTCAAATGGATGTGTGATCAGCGTCGTCAGATCTGCGCCCGCAGAAAATGCCCTTCCTGCGCCAGTTATAACGATGACCCTTGTTTCGTTGTCGTTCCACAGCTGGGTTATCGCCTTGTCGAGCTCTTCTAAGAGCTCTGGAGATATCGTGTTCAATCTGTCTGGGCGGTTCAAGATGAGTTTCGTAACTCCGCCCTCAAGTTTTTCGATCTTTATCGTCTTGAATCCTTCTTCCTTTGCCTCTTCTTTCTTTTCCTTCTTCTCAATTAGCTCCATGAGCTTTCCAGCCTTTATGGTCTCCGCAGGCTCGAATATCTTCTTTCCAAACTGCTTTGCAAGTTCATTGAGCCTGTTGAGGATTTGATCTTGTCCGAGAGACTTTGCGATCTCAAATGGACCAAATGGTCTGTTTAACCCGAGCTTCACCGCGAGATCAATTTCTTCTGGACTTGCCACACCCATTTCGACGAGTTTAACTGCTTCGTTTATTTCGACAATCGTGAAATCAAACGGGTTTATCTTGTCGGTCGCTTTGCTTGAGTCAATTATCGGTCTTCCAGCGCTCCAATCATACCAACCTTTCCCAGTTTTCTTTCCGAGGTTCTTTGCCTTTACCATGTCTTCGAGTATCTTCGGAGGTTCGTAGTCCGGGCTGATCGTTTTCGCGTAGTATTTGCTTGCGTGGTAGAAAACATCTATGCCTGTGAAGTCCATGAGCTCAAAGGGACCCATTGGCAGTCCCATTCTTCGAATTGTCGCATCTACTTCCTCTGGAGTAGCGATTCCCTTCTCTATTATGGCCATGAGCAAGGCTCCCGCTGGCGCTTGAACACGGTTAACGATAAATCCGGGAACGTCTTTCTTCACAACCACTGGAACCTTTCCGATCTTCTTTACGAAGTCAACTGCTTTTGCAATCGTCTCTTCACTCGTCTTTTCCCCCTTGATAACTTCAACGAGTTGCATGAGCACGGGCGGGTTGAAGAAGTGCAATCCAATGAACTTGTCTTCTCTCTTCGTTGCCTTTGCCAAATCCGTGATCTTCATCGTCGAAGTGTTGCTTGCGAAAATACACTCAGGCTTTGCAAGTTTATCGCACTCAGCGAAAACCTGTGTTTTTATCTCAAAGACCTCGGGAACTGCTTCTATTATTATGTCTGCATCTCTAACTGCCTCCGCAAGGTCCACTGTTGGCTTTATCCTTGAAAGAACGGCTTCGGCGTTCTCTACTCTTCCTTTCTCCTGAAGCTTTAGCAAGCTTTGCTTTATCCTCTCCATCCCTCTGTCAACAAACTCTTGTTTTATGTCCCTCATCGTCACTTCGTAGCCAGCGATTGCGCACACCTCTGCGATTCCGTGCCCCATGTCTCCCGCGCCCAAAACTGCAACCTTCTTTATATCCATAACATCACCGCGTCTCCATCAGCGGGAGGATTAAAATATTTTCGTTTAAAACTGCTTTAAATTTAAATCAAATTTCAAAATGTTCAAAATTTTGCGAGAAAGTTCTTCACATGCTCTTCAACTTTCGAGTAGTCATAAGAACAAACTGCGATATTTCCAACTGGAGTTCCCTTGAGCTTAAGCGGATTAAATGGCTCTCTTCCATTGTAAAAGACGATTGCGTCGCACCTGTATTTCACACCGTTTACCTCCACTTCCTCGACTCTTTTTTCCCCTCTTACTTCGATGTTCTCACCAACTTCAACGAGTTCGATCGTGTAATTTAGTTCTGCGAATTGCTTGACCGCTAAGTTCACTACTGGCTCCCTTTTGCAAACGAAGAGTATTTTTTCCCCGATCCTTTTGTTTTCCGCGACTGCCCTCAACGCATGGTCGAGGGTGTAGATTCCGGAAATCTTCTTTCCAAGAACGTTGAGCTTTATGGGTAGAGAATCGGTTGCACCAGTGCATAGCAGTGCCCTTCTTGCCTCAAACCTTCTTAAGCCGTTTTTAGAGCTGACTATTACCGGTTTAGATTTTATGACAGTCCCAAACTCGATGGGTATCGCTTCTTTCAGCTCAAGCATCTTTTTTATATATTTTTCATATTCTTTCGCAAACCCACTCAATTTCGAGAAAACGGCAAGTTCGCCTCCAGCTTCGCGCATGTCGAAAACTAAGATGTTAAACCCTTTGTCTATTAGTTTCCTTGCGCAATGCAAACCTGCGAAGCCTGCACCAATGACAACGTAATCCACTGAAGGCATCTCGGATCACTTTTTACTTTATATTGTTTAATATTTACTTCGCTCTGCATAAATTTTTTCCGATAATCGATGAATCTTCAAAATCGTTTATAAGCGTAGCATAATTTTAAATTGAGTTGAGGTGAAATAATTCTCTCGAATGCTTTGATCACTGTGCGCACAGCCAATCTCGTTTGGAGGAATTCACGAGACCGCTCTCTGAGATGTTTTCGCCTTCTTCAAAGAAACTAAGAAAGCTACGATGAATGCTATAGGGATGCGGAAATTTACGGCTCTCTCTTACCTCTTGGACTGGATGAAAAACGCTTAATACTCATGGGTCTATGATGGATGGCGATGATGACAGGACCCCGCTGATCCGTGATGATGGTTTTGAGTTCTGAGCCGTCAGAAAACGCCACGTATTTCGATCTCCTTCTTTTCCTCATTTATCCTCACAGCATTCCCGAGGAACAGGTTTATGACGTATTGGTTACTTATTTGGTGCGTTGAGATCTTTGTGGTAGAGAACTTCGTTACACCCTTCGCAATTGCGGAAAACACCATGGTTTGATCCGCTAAATGGGAATCGAAAACTCCTGGAAGCACGAACTCTTCGTAAAAGCTCTTTCCTGCTTCAAATCCGACATCCTCAGCTCTTTTCCCCTTCTCTCCAAGCGCTGAGGCACCTTTGTAGCCACACCAGATTGTAATCCCGCTCCCCGTCGAAAGTCCTTTGAGTACTTCCACGTCAATTCTTGCCTTCAATCCGTTTTTGCCGAGGAATTCGAGTGCAGAATCTCGCTGTCTAATTGCCACATGCTCTGGCAGATTTTGACAGTGGCTTATGCCGAAAATTTCGCATTCGGAAATTTCAAAGAATTTTCCGCTGAGCTTTGAAGGCTCGATCTCGACCACAATTCTCCCCCCTCCCTTTGGATAATAGCCACGAGCCTTTAGCTCGACAGAAATCTTGGCTCCGAGTTCTGAAATAGCTTTTAAAGTCACATTTCTGAAGTAGTCTATCGTGGGAGACCATGCAACGTCGGTTCCACCAATTATCTCGAGCTTCGAAGGTCTTTCTGCAAGAAGGAGCGGTGGAAGAATTGTTTGTAGGATTAGCGTTACACTTCCAGCAGTTCCAATGTCTATTTTGTAGTTCCCACCCTTTATGCGCTTTGGCTTGAAAACAACCCTTGTCGATCCAATTTTAAGCCCTTCAACTTCTGCGTCGCTTATCATTTTCGCAACTTCGATCCCCTTCAAATGCTGAGCTGCTAATCCTGGTTTAGGGCGGTTTGCTCTGATTTTTGTTATCTCAACTTCCTTTCCCGTTATGCAGGAGAGCGCTATGGAAGTTCTTAGTATTTGCCCACCCCCTTCGCCATAACTGCCGTCGATCCTGAGCATGAAGATAGTTTCAATGGATTTAAAAATCCTTGATCAAAATCTTTTTGCATGAGAGAGTATAGGTTCAAACGTGGATTCCAAGCCACGCAAGATAGGCTGGAGGAGATGCTGAAAAAACACTTTGAAAACTTCGAAAAAGATGGAGATTTTTGCGTGGTGAGGAATTTTGGTGCAATAGAGGAGTTGAGGGCGAAGCTCGATGGAAAAGTTTTGCTCGTCGAAACTAAAACGAAACTCGTGGACGACGAAACCGCTTTAAAGACGATAAAAACTTACAATCGCTTTCTTGAAGAGCTCACAGGTTACACCGCAAAGGAAAGACAGAAGATGCTGAGAAAAGAAGTCGAATTGATATGAGTTCTCGAGTCGTTGTAGTTTTGGTAGCTGTGCTTTTGTCTTTTTGCTTGGGTTTCGGGGGAATTAGCAAAGAGGAATACTGCGAAAAAGTTTGGAGATACGACCTCGAATGTGCTTTAAACAAGACGCTCTCTGCAGAGGAGATCGAGAAAGTCTCAGGCATTGTAAATCTCCACGGTTCAAATTGCATGGACTTTGCATGGAAAACCTTGGAGTGGGTTCAGGAAAACATCCGCTACGACTACGTCAAGGCTTCTCTTCCACCTCCGGTGATAACATTCAAAGGCAGAGACGTTATCATTCAAAGCACAGAGCGTTTTTATCAGACTCCTGAAGAAACCGTAAGGCTTGGAAGGGGTATTTGTGGAGATATTGCGATACTAACGACAGCTTTGATGCTCAGACACAACTGTAAGTCTTATGTTGCGTTGGTAGATTTCCAAAATGAAGAAGTTGACCACCTTGTCTCTCTTGTTTTTCTCGACAAGCTTTACGTTCTCGACCAGAATCTACCCCCAATGGATCTCGGTAGCTATTACAACAAGTGGTTACGAGCGGGGAAGAGAATAGAGCACATAACGATCTACGACAAAGGTTTGAAGCTCGGGAATCTGACAGCAGAGGAGCTAAGAGTGCAAGATCAAGCGTTCACAAAAGATGACCTAAAACGTCTTGAAACTTTGATGGCGAGTGAGATGAAAAAGAGGTTCTCTTTTGGAGCTTTGGAGCGCTTTAGGGAAAAATTAGTCCTCATAGTGAAGTTCGAGGAATTTGCGGATTACTACAGCGATGCTTTTGCCGATAAAATCGCAGAGTTTCTTGTAAAAAGATTGCTCGAAAAAGTGGAAGGTGATTGGGATGCGTTTACTCTTGAAGCTAAAGCCAAATTTCCGGATCTCGAAGTCACTTTAACCCTTTTCAGAATTTAATCTCATCTGAGCAAACATCCAAAAGTAATAAATCCAAAGACACCCCAAGCCGTGAACGGCCCTGTTAAAGGTGTGTAAAGCCCTCGAGCATTGCGATTATCGGACAAGAAGTTCAGCGCGTCATAATTTGTTGTCAACGAGATATGAACAGATCAACGGCAACGCAATCGTTGCATCGCAGTAAACCGTTACAGTTTTTGCATCTTTTTTCAGCTTGCACCAGCTCTTTGCCTCTTCGAGTGTTGCACCGCTTAAGCCACCGAACTGCGGAGAGTCGGTTGTTATCTGTATCGCGTAGTCAAAACCGTTCGACAGTAGCATCGCTTGCAACGCAAAGTTCTTCGGAACTCCGCCTCCGACGATCACGATGCCCATTTTTCTCTTCTGCGAGCAGAGATCGAGTATTTCAGAAATGTCTTTTTTGTAATCGAGAACAACTTTTTTGCCGTAAAGCGCTAGGTGTAGCCCAGCGATTGAGTCGTGGAAAGTGGGGCAAAAAACTGGGATCTTTTTATCGAAAGCAGTTCTTAAAAAAGAGTTCTCAAGTTTGCTACCGATCAGCCAAACGAGTTCGCGACTTGAACGACTGCCTTCGAGATCTTTGAAGAGAGTTGCAAGGAGCTCCTCAACTGCCATAAACGAGGATGTGGAGATAAAGACGTCGTAAATTCTGTTGACATCGTTTTCTGCAAGTTCAACGTCGCTTGCATTTGCATCTCCGAGCTCGTGCTTAAAGCCAAGGGCCTCACAAATCTCGTGCACGAGATTTGCTCCTGTAAGAACCAACGAGTTAACGAACTCTTTTTCGAGCAAGTCTTTGACGATTTCCCTCATCCCTGCAGGTATCATTGCCCCAGCGAGGGTTAAAAAAATGAAGGCTTTTTCTTCAATCATCCTTCTCCAGAGTTTTGCAGATTCTCCAAGTCTGCGAGCGTTGAATGCTGAGAACGAGAAGGATTCGATTAACTCGGAAATCTTCATTCCTTCTTTAATTTTGATCGGCCTCACTTCCATGCGTAGACTCTTGTGGAGCGATATAAAAGTTTCAAAAAACATATATACCAGCTGAAAAACTTCTATCAATGCTCGTTCTTGTCAGTCCCAAGGACTTAAGCGAGGCTTTGGAGGCGATCGAGGGAGGGGCGGATATAATAGACGTGAAGAACCCATCCGAAGGTTCTCTTGGTGCGAATTTTCCATGGGTTATAAGGGATGTTGCCAACATCGCAAAGAAATACCGCAAAGAAGTCAGCGCAACGACTGGTGACATGCCTTTCAAACCGGGAACCGCAAGTCTCGCAGCTCTTGGAGCAGCGATTGCAGGAGCGGATTACATAAAAGTTGGTCTTTACGGTGTTAAAAATGAATTGGAGGCAGAGGAGATGATAAAGGCGGTTGTGAAGGCTGTGAAGGATTATGACGATACAAAAAGAGTTGTGATCGCGGGATACGGCGATTTTTACAGGATAAATTCGATAGATCCACTTAAGTTGCCTTCAATCTCCGCAAAACACGACGCGGACGTTGTGATGGTCGATACAGCAATAAAAGACGGAACCTCGATATTCGACCATATGAAGATCGAAGATATGCGTAACTTCGTCAGAATGGCGAAGGAAAACGGATTACTCTGTGCACTCGCTGGCAATTTAAGCTGGAATCACATAGGAACTTTGAAGGAGCTTTCTCCAGACATAATAGGTGTTAGAACCATAGTCTGCGAATCTGGTAGGAACTCGAAGATTAAGAGAGAGCTCGTAAGAAAGCTCAAGGAACTTGTTTCGTAACTGTAGCGCAGATATTAGCAAGCTCTTTCTCTCCCTCTCTTGGTCCCTTTGCAATCAAAACGTCTCCAGCGAAGATCCTTGTGCTTGCAGTTGGCCTCGTTATCCATTCTCCTCTTCTCTTCACCGCTATCACGTGCATACCTGTGTTTGTCTCCACTCTTGCCTCGCCCAAAGTTTTGCCTTGAAGATGCGAATTCTCGCAGACTGTAAAGATCGTCAGAACTTCGTTTGCTCTCTTCATCGCATCCTTAAAGATCGAAGGCAGCTCCATCTTCTTAAGCAAGACTTCTGCTATCTCTCTCGCAGCATCTGCTATCTGTTCTGAGCTATGAGCGAGCTCAAGGATTGGTATCAACGTGGAAGGATCGCTCAGCTTCTTGCTCGTAAAGAGTACTAACTTTTCCAATTCAAACTTCAGATTGTCTACAAGGCTCTCTAAGTATACAACTTCGAATGCAACGTCTTCATTTCCGTAGATCAACGAAGAGTACGCCAAATCGACCGCTAGTTCGGAGAGGTTTTTCATCTCGATCAGCGTGTCAACAGCTTTGTCGAGCTCGGGAATCTCGAGTTCGACTGCGGTTTCGAGTTCTCTTTTCTCGCCAAGAACAAATTCGTATACCCTCGGGACCATGTTTGGGTCTCCACGCACGAATAAAACGTCGCCCTTCATAATCCTCGTATCCCTGTTTGCATCGAAGATCCATTCGAGATCTCTTTTTATTGCAATAACTCTCATTCCCGTCACTTTCTGGAATTTAACCTCGCCAAGTGTTTTTCCTGCGATTTGCGAATTTTCAGGGACGTTGATCTTAATTATAGTCTCCTCGGATCGGTTCAAGATTAGCTTCACAATGTCCTTCGGCAACTTGTATCCACGAAGAACGAGCGCGGACTTATCACCTGCAGCGCTACTCATCTTTTGACTTGCGTTTGCAATCTGGAGGATCGCGGACATTTTCTTTGCATCTTCGATTCTTCTGACTGAGAGTGCAGCGATCGTTCTAAGCTCGTTCAGCAACTCGTAGAACTTGGCTTCGAGTTCGAGAACTTCTTCGGCAATGTCTTCGGCATCGTATAGTACTGAGGAATATGCAAGGTCTATCACCAATTCACTTGCATTTCTGATTTCAACGAGCAGGTCCTTTACGGTTTTCATCATCTTGGCGTATCTATTGCTTTTAGCAATTTAAGACTTTTCTTCCCCAAGGCCTAATCGCTCGGTACTTGAGTTCTAAAGTTTTAAATGCGTGAGTCGAAGTGGATCTATGAAGCTTTACCACCGAGTGACGATCTCCTTGACTGATAGTGACATAGAAATGCTCGAGGATCTTCGCAAAGAGGGAATGGATAGCTACAGCTAGATTTTTAGGAGAGCTCTTGACATATATTACCGACTGTTCAAAGCCTTTAAGAGTGCGGGTTACGACATAGAGAAGATTCCAAAAGACTTCGTGAGACTCGCTTTTCACATCTACAACGTTGAACTCAGACAGTACGTCATAATGGACAAGGAGCTTTACAGAGTCCTTCTCAAGAAGATCCAAGAAAAGTTCTCTTCAGAAGAGATCGAAAAAGATGAAGACTTTCTTAGAGGAATTCGTGGACTTGCAAGTCTCTTCTATGTGTGGAACAAGTGGAAGGAGGACGCAAAAAGCACTGAGAAAGCTGAAGAAGTCCTCAAAACGATCGAATTTGGTGGAGGAGGAGAATTCACGAAAGTCAAAGAGGGCGAAGTTTATATTTAGGACGGTTGCGGAGAACGTGGTTGTAACGAAGTCGATAATAAAGGCGCTGTTTGATCAGCTCAATATCAGGGCGAGTTTTGAGATTAGTGGTGAAAGAATTTTTATAAAAATAAGTTAATATCCTATCTCCTTGAGTTTGCTCTTTAGAAATTCAGCAGACTTTCTGAGCTTCTCCAAGTCTCCTGCGCTCAGCTTCATCTCTATCACTTCAGCCCCCTTCTTGCTTAGCTTTGCTGGAACTCCGATTGCGACGTCTCTTATTCCGTATTCGCCTTGGAGAACAACACTTGTGGGCATGATCTCGCCCGTGTCTTCGAGCACAGCCTTTATCATTCTGTATATCGACACCGCTGGACCGAAGATTGTCGCTCCCTTTCTCTTTATAACTTCTGCTGCAACTTCTCTCGTCGTTTTCTCTGCGAAGCTCCAATCCACACTTCCGCTGAACTTTGCCAAGCTTTCCGCTATGAACATCGTGTCACCGTGTTCGCCGATTATCCAAGCTTTTTCGACTTTCGCATTCATGTCATGCAAAACCCTCGCAAGTCTCGAGGTATCCAAAACGTTCCCCATGCCAAAAACTTCTTCCCTCTTCTTTCCGGTTTCTTTCCACATCACGTAGGTCATGAGATCCATCGGATTTGTAACAACGAGGATCTTGCTTTCTGGAGAATTTTCCGCTATTTTCTTTGCAATCTCCTTTATTATCCCAGTGTTCTTCACAGCAAGGTCAAGCCTTGTCATTCCGGGTTTTCTCGCAAGTCCTGCTGTGACTACGATGACATCGCTACCTTTCAAAAGCCTGTAGTCACCACCACCAGTTATTTTTGGGAATTTTCCTATTGCTGACGCAGCGTGTGAGAGATCCATCGCTTCGCCGACTGCTAAATCTTCTAAAACATCTATTAAGGCAACCTCATCGAGTTCAAGATTCAAAAGGCATGTGAACGCGATTACGCTACCAACTCTCCCCGCACCAACGAAACTGAGTTTCATGGACAAAATTCACACTTCACATCCTTAAGCTTTACTGAAATAATCCACTGCTGTCACGGATGTAGAAGGTTGCTGTAGCAACTGCAAGAACGTCTCCACTCTCATCTTTTAGCTCTCCAAACCCAACTGCGACTTTTGAACCTATGTAAAGCGGTTTTGCTGTTGCTTTAATTTTTCCAAGAGTTACCGGTTTTAGATAGTGAACGTTAAGTTGTGAAGTTACTGCTACTTTCTTTTTGCCGACAAGCTCCTTGTTTATGTTTAGCCCTATCGCGGAGTCAAGAACACTTGCAATCACTCCACCATGGGCAACACCGAGGGCTTGTAGGTGTTTCTCCTGAACTTCGAGAACAACAGAGATCGTTTCCCCGAGTTCTATCTTCATCCCGAGCAATTTATACCAAGGTGCGCTACCAACTTTTTCCGCAAGTTGTTCAGCGTTCATGACTGTAGTCGATCAAATCCTATAAAAAATTTAATTTAACCAGCTACTGCTATGGTTTCCAATATCTCGAAAGGTTTTAAAATTTTATTTTTAAGATATTGATTATGGAATTCCTCGAAAGGTTCAGGCTCATGCGTGTTCTACTCGATGCAGGATTTGATCAAGCTACCGCTAAAGAGATCTCAGAAAAGATCGAAGTCGACGATATGAAAGCAGTTCTCTCTGAATACGAAAATTTTGGGACAATCAGCAAGAAAACTGTAGAAAACTTAAAAGCAAGGTTTTTGACGAAAAATGTCTCAGAATTAATCTTCGGCGTCAAATCGAGTATCGTCGTGTTTCCCGAGATCACGAAGTCGTTGATCGGTAGCGGAAAACACGGCTTGGATGGACTCAGAAACCATTTAAAGACTCTCGGGTTTCCCGAGACAAAGTTAGAGAAGATACTTTTGGCTTTTTACTGGGAAGCAAAGGATCTGCTTATGCTGGAAAACTCAAAAAGCTCTTGGCGGTTGTGTGTTTAGAACTTTGAAATTTTTGCATAAACAAGTTTGATAAAAAAGCGAAGAAGTTTCTCAACGAAGCGTTCGAGTTGAGAAGGGAACTCCAGAGCAAAGAGGTGAAGAATCTAGCTGAAAACCTTGTAAAACTGGCAGATATGCTTGAGGAGAAAGGAGAATACTCAAAGGCAGAAAAAGCTCTTGAGAAGAGCTCTTTACTCATAAGAGATCTCTTTGAGAACTTACAGTTCAGCGATGCAGAGTACGCGGCAATGCTCGTGGACATGGGGAAACGCTATGCTAAAAGAAATCCCAAGAGGGCTATAGAGTTTTTTGAGTCAGCACTAAAGTTTGAAAGTGCAATCTCGGATAAAGTTTTAGAGATCTACGACAACTTGATCCGGTGCTACCTGGAAACTGGGAATCAAGAAAAAGTGCACGAATACGAGTTACGCAGAAGTGCCTACGGAGAGAAATCCAAAAACTTCGAAACACTTTAATACCCCCAGAACTAAGGCTTTCATGGGTAAGTCCATCGTTCTCGTCGGTAAGAGGAACGAGAAAATCGTTGAAGAAGTTACGAAGGATCTTGAAATCGACGTCTTCTTCTTTGGGATTGAAACGAATTTGGACACTTTTTTAGAGATGCTTGAGGGCTACGAAACGCTCATCTTCGTTGCAAGTCTTGGCTCGTGGGAGGGGGAGGCAGTGTTGGAGATTGCAAAGCGGTGCAAGGCAAAAGCGACGTTTTTTTGCGTTACGAGAGGTGGCACGATTGAGGAGATTATCACAAGCAGAAGTCAAGCGGACAAGATCCTAACGGTGTTTCCTGAGTTTAGAGGGGCAATAATAAGCGAAGAAATCCCTTTTGGGGCAAAAGTGGAGGCTTTAAAGCTCTTACTCGACTAAAGAAACCTTATTGTTTCCATGTTCATTGGAGCCCTTGTCTCGATCTTGTATGTTTTGTAGATCGTCGAGGCGAGCTCGATGCACTTGTTCTCGTCTCCGTGCACGGTTACGATCTTTGAGGGCTTCGGATTCAGGAATTTGACGTAGTTTATAAGCTGTTTTCTATCTGAGTGTCCTGAGAAGCCATCTACTGTTTCAACACGCATTCTGACGTTTACAACTTCCCTCTTTCCATCGACCGAGAATGGTATCTCCTTCCAACCTTTTTGCAGTTTTCTTCCAAGCGTACCTTCCGCTTGATAGCCGACGAAGATCAACGTGTTTTTCTCGTTCTCCGCAAGGTTTCTGAAGTATTCCATTACCGGACCGCCGTTCAGCATCCCAGAGGGAGCTATGATCACGCAAGGAGACGGATCGTTGATGACAGCTTCCCTTTTGTTTGCAGAATCAACTCGAACGAAGCTCTCGCTTATGAACGGGTTTATTCCGTTGTAGAAAATGAGATCTCTCAGAGTTGAGTTCAAATACTCGGGATACGCTGTGTGGATCGCAGTCGCCTCGTAGATCATTCCGTCTATGTAGATCGGCACCTCTTTTAATCTCTTCTCCCTTATCGCCTCCTCGAGGACTATCATAACTTCTTGGCTTCTTCCCACTGCAAACGCTGGAATGAGAACTTTACCACCTTTTTCTACGGTCTCGTTGATTATATCAATTAATCTCTGCTCCGCTTCAGCTCTTGAGGGTTGCAAATCGTTTGCCCCACCGTAAGTTGCCTCCATGATCAAAGCTTCGAGTCTTGGGAAATTTGTGGCGGTTTTGTCGAAAAGTCGAGTTTTCTCGAATTTGAAGTCGCCTGTGAATGCGATGTTGTAAAGCCCTTCGCCAACGTGGAAGTGTGCAATCGCAGACCCGAGGATGTGCCCAGCGTTGTAGAAAGTAAGCCTTAGATCCGGGCTTATATCCGTTACTTCACCATAGTTTAGCGTTATCGTGTGCTTCAAAGCTTCTCTGACCATTGCAGAACTGTAAATAGCCTCTTTCTCCCTTTCTGCAACTTCTATGAAGTCGAGCTGGAGGAGAACCATTAGGTCTCTGGTCGGCGGGGTTACGTAAATTGGTCCGCTGTAGTTGAACTTATATAGCAGTGGCACAAGTCCGCAGTGGTCAAGATGTGCATGCGTGATCACAACCGCGTCCAGCGAGTCCAAGGGCTGGACTTCGGGTAGGTAAAGATAGGGCGTCTCAGCGATGTTGCTAACGTTAACCCCACAGTCGATGAGCACTTTGCTGTGTCTCGTTTGCAAGAGATAACAACTCCTCCCGACTTCTCTACATCCTCCAAGGAAAGTAACTCTGACCCAGTTTCCATCTGAGAAAATTGCCCTGTGGATTCGCATTCCAATTCTTCTGAGCTCTTTTTGCCTTTCCTCTCTCACACTTGCTAAGTAGTCACGGACGCTCTCTATGATCTTCGATTTTAGGGGCGGAGTTCTGACAACTCTCGGGCTCCAGCCGACCTCTTTCATTATTTCTCTGAAAGTGATTCCCTGCCTTCCAATTACCATTCCTGGCTTCTCTGCCTCGATTATAACTTCGCCGTTCTCTTCGTCGAATTCTATGTTTGAGATCTTCGCCTCCTCTGGCACTATCTTCCTTATTATCTCCTTTGCCTCGGCCTTGGGTTTCAATATCTTCGGATCCGGACGGATAACTATTCTTTTCCTCAGTTCTTTTGCCAACTTTTTCACGATATCAACTTCTCCAAGCTCTTGCGGGTTCTCGATGTATACTACTACCAACGGACCCTCTAATTCCACGTCTTTAATCCTTATATTCTTCGGAACGAGATCCCGAACCCTTCTCCTTATCTCATCTATCTCCATTTTATTTTCGGAATTTCGAGATTATCGCGTCTATCTCTTCTGCCCGGAGTTGGTAATACTCTTTCTCCGTTATTCTCACAACATCTATTCCGTCGCCCGACGCAGAGTCACGTTTCATCGCTGAAAAGATTGCCCTAACTGCAAGCTCCACCGCATCGCTTACGCCAATTTCTGGGCTGAATCTGTCTTCGAGAACGCCATAAGCGGTCAAACTTCCACTTCCCGTTGCTACAATGTCCCTCTCCTCGATCGCCCCACCGATGGGATCGATTGAGAATATCTTTGCCCCCTCCTCGTCGATACCCCCTATCAGGAGTTGGACGATGTAGGGGTAGAAGCGGTAGGAGTTGAGAAGATTCGAAGTCAGCGTTGCGATCGCTCTAACTGAAGGCTTCTTTTCCCTTCTTATCTCGTAGAGATTTGCTTCAACTTTTATTAGCCTTGCAAGGAATTGAGCATCGCCAACGCTACCAGCAGTGGTCATCGCTATTCTGTCCGCAACTTGGTATATCTTCTTCGCGGTTCTACTTGCAATGAAGCTCCCCATCGTGGCCCTTTTTTCGGTAGCCATCACTACGCCATCTTTGCAGACCAAACCCACCGTCGTCGTTCCCTTATAGATTTTTTCCTCCATAGCTCCACCCAAAAAAGCCCTCGTGGGCACTAATATGTGTATAGAAAAAAGGTTTTTAAAGATTTCGTTGATTTGCGCTCATGATAGAGAAGGCGATAGAGATTGGGAAGCTTCTCTTTCATTCGGGGCTCATCGATGGAGCAAGCGGGAACCTCAGCTTCAGAGAGAACGGAAAAATTATGATCACTAAGACTGGGTCCAACCTCGAAAGTCTCGAGGAATCCGATTTTGTTCCAATCGAATCCCCGAACGCTTCTCGCGATAGAGGTGTGCATTTGAAGATCTACGAGCTCTCGGACTTCAACGCAGTCATTCATTGCCACGGAGTTTTCAACGTGGTTTTGAGTTTGAAAAGGGATGAAATTGTTCCGTTAGACCTCGAAGGAAAGCTTTATTTCGGTAAAATCGAAGTTGTAAAGGAAGAGTTTGGAAAGGAAGAGTATGCAAAGGAAATCGCCGAAAAAATTCGCAAAAACGGCGTTGTAATCGCAAGAGGGCATGGAATCTACTCCGCTGGAAAAAGCTTGAGGGAAGCGTTCAACAGAGCTTGCTACGTGGAGCACTCTTGCGAAGTTCTCTACTACTCAGAGATTCTCGACAAGCTTGAACATCGCAAAAGCCGGAAAGAGTTTTGAAAATTTTCCGTATATCTTTGACAAACGCACGCATTCATAACTTGCCTCAACGAGGAATTCGCCAATTCCACAGGCAAACACTTTCTTTAGCCCGTGTTCCTCAACTTTTTTCCTAATCTCTCTTCGTAAAACTCTCACCATCGACTTTTTTGCGTTGATTGCAAGCTCCTTGGCCTTTCTCTCTCCAAGTTCTTCGAGATCACAGCACACGGTTCTTGCGATTCTCCGCATGCAGTCCTCAACGCTCCTTCCTTTTCCATCAGGAGTTTCGCATGTGTAATCTTCTTCACTTATGTCCCCCGTGATTCTAAATACGTCTGCGGTTATTGCGAAGAACTCTGGACAAAGCTTTGCTCCTTCGAAACTGCGTAAAACGTAAAAGACAGGGGTTCTCAGCACGCCAAAATATATCAATTCCCCTCTCTTCAGCCTTTCAAAATCGGTGAGCGCTGAGATTATTCTGTCTTTCACCGGAATCAAATCCGCTGTTGTAGAGCCTACATCAACGAAAAGAAAGTCCCGATAACCTTCAGAAAGTAGAAAAGAGATCGAGGCAACCCAGTTACTTGCCGAAAAAAGTCTTGGGTTTTTTATCTCTTTCACAAGGTTGCCGTGAACATCTAAAAAATACACATCCTTAAAGATGTCTCTGCAGACTCTCTCGACGAATCTAATCCCCTCTTCTTTGCTCTTGAAAACATCTGCGAGTTCTGCAGTTATAACGATTCCAGCCTTCTCTGCCCCGTATCTTTTTGCGATCTCTTCTAGCTTGTCTTTGAGTTTTCCAGCCATTTTCCACATCGGAAAGTAGATTATATCTGCAACTCCGTTTCCTGCTATCTTTAAGTTCGCTCCGCCTACATCAATCCCCAAAGAACTCATATAGCTTCCCCTCTCCAAAGTAGAACTCCTGATAATCCTCTCCAACGGGAAAGAGCTTGCTTGCAGACTTGTGGGGAGGATAGAAGTGACCGAGGTGAGAAAGAACAATCTTCTTCGCTCCAAGGCGTTCGCCGAGAAGCATAGCTTCTTTTGCGTTCATGTGCTTCCTAAACTTTCCGCTTGGGGCTATTGCATTTGCAATCAGAAGATCTGGTTTTTCCATCTCGGATAAACTTTTTTCGTCAATCTCTGAGTTCGTGTCTCCTGTAACGACAACTTTGAAGCCGTTCCACTCTATCTTCACCCCCACCGCATCTACAGGTGGGTGGTTGACGGGGAAGAGAGTGAACTCGATGTCTGAGATCTTGAAGCTCTGGAACTCCTCGACCTCTCTTTTCCTATAGCTTAGAAACTGCATGAACTTGCCAATGCTTTCGTGAATCGATGGCGTTGTGTAAACCTCTACATTCTCCTGAACCCTGTAGAACTCCCCAAAACCGCTGAAGTGGTCGAAGTGTGAGTGAGTCCAGATCACCGCTTCAACTCTCTCGACGTTGTTCTCGAGCAGTTGTCTTCTCAAATCAGGAGAAGTGTCGATCAGTATAAATTTGTCCCCATTTTTTACGAGAATCGAGAATCTCTTTCTTTCCCACCCTTTTCTCCTCGCATCCTCGCAAGTTTTGCAGTGGCAGTTGAGGATCGGAGTTCCTGGCGAATCACCAGTGCCTAAGAGCTTGATCATCATACTTCATCGTAAACCTTGCCTTCACTTCGTTGATAGCGTCGAGCAAGTCTTTTTGATAAACTTTTTTCCTACTCTCGAGCAAAGCCTTTAGAACCGCTTCTCTTATCACGAGCTTTATATCTGCACCCGTAAATCCCTTCGTTTCCTTGACGAGTTCGTCTAAATTGAATTCTCCTTCGATTCTTCGCAAGAATATCTCGAAGATCCTCCTTCTAATCCTCTCCTCCGGTTCCGGGAACTCGAGAACTTTGTCGAACCTCCTCCACACAGCTGGGTCGAGTATGGAGGGATGGTTGGTTGCGGCGATGAGTAAAACCCTGTCTTCAACCAAATTTATATCGT
>Ga0209394_1000401_pt1 | contig 35006 bp, 39 predicted proteins | sample JNZ201metaG_FD_184122 | JGI IMG/M metagenome (GOLD analysis project Ga0209394, IMG submission 184122) | Hot spring microbial communities from Jinze hot spring, China to study Microbial Dark Matter (Phase II) - JNZ 20120812A (SPAdes) (version 3) ...
CAGTCCTAGCTCTTAAAACATCGTTTTTCTCGATAATTCCAGTAGGGCTTTTCAACAATAACGCTGGTCTCGTGGGGTCATACTCCGCTCTCTCATCCGTTATTTGAGAAACATGTATGTACCCATTCGTACAGCCTATGTTTAGGAAAACTCCATGACTCTGAATATTAGCAACCTCTCCTTCAACGACTTCTTTTATAAATGGATTGAAAGTTAGCATTGTGAACTCTACTCTATGGTATGAAGCTGGGTCGCCAAGGTATATTCTACCCACCGGGTCTACATCAACGTCAATAATAGATATTATTAAACCATACTCCTCACTTATTAAACCTTCATAAATTCTCCTAAGTTCTTCATAAACAGCTTCTTCAAGTGGTTTACTAAACTTCTCCGGAGGTACTCTAACCACATCGACAACTCTATATAGTTTAAACAAGGGATCACCTTGCAAAACAATTAATCATTAAAAGTGTTTAACCATGTTATTCAGATCACCTATTTATATATTTTTAGTTGTTAAACAACTAATCCTTCAATACCAACTCTTCTAGATTCTTCACGTAGATATATTTCTGGAATACCGAGTTCTCTCAATTTCCTTCTCAGTTCTCTATCATTAGTAGCTACCGCTGCTTTCGAAGATAATGCGTACTCTATCAGTGCTTCATCAGTATCCTTAATATTGATTTTCGAATTATCGATTAAACACTTCTTTCTAATTATTCCGAGAATGAAATCGATCCTCCTCGCTACATATGGGTTTAGCCTACCTATATTCAACAACTCCTCTATAACATTACCTAGAACAATATATGTAGGTTTTAAACCAAGTTCTTCCTCTATTAAGCTGAAGAAATCAATACCTTCAGCTAATAACATAATGAAATTAGTATCTAGAAGAATCTTAACCCTCCTATCGTTTACTCCGCTATCTCCTCTACAACACCCCATCCAGCTAACCTCCACCTACCTAGAACTCTCCTACTAATAGCGAATTTAACGCCTCTATCAGCAACAACGGGTTCTCTCAATTTAATCTCCATGTAATCACTAGTTATCTTATTCACAGTAGCTACTCTCGTTGCTGTACCAATACTAACTATAACTACTTCTCCAGTCTGTAAATTAGTCATTTTAACGAATTCCTTAGTACCAATGAATCTCTGTAGAAGCTCGTATCTAGCTTTAATATACGATACTACTGGAGGGAGCCTACCCGTTAATCCGAGAATAGAGCCTACTAGAGCATCGGCTTTAGCTAAGGATGGGTCTAGCGTTGTTCCAATAGCTACTAAACCGCCGGGTTTAGCTTCTTTAACGAAGTGTTCTCCAAATTTCAAACTAGTTATCTCGGTTATTAATGGTTCGTAAACATAGCTTTCTTTAGCACCCCCTCTAGGTACTTTAACCCCAGGTCTAATTTCAATTTCATCACCAATTCTCAGAACGCCTTGTATTATTGAGCCGCCGACAACTCCACCAACTAATTCTTCTGGTGGAGTGCCCGGTTTATTAACATCGAAACTTCTAACAATATACGCTAGTGGAGGTTTCGCGGGGTCTCTCGGTGGAGTAGGTATTTCTTCCTGAATAGCTTGTAGAACGACGTCTATGTTAACCATATGTAGAGCGCTAACAGGTATGATAGGGGCTCCTCTATATCTAGATTCATTTATAAACTTGCTTATCTCCAGATAATTCTTCAAAGCTGTTTCTCGATCAACAACGTCGATTTTGTTCTGAACAACTACTAGGTTATTAACGCCAATTATGTTTAATGCGTAGAAATGCTCGAGTGTTTGGGGTTGTGGGAAAGGTTCATTACTAGCTATTACCAATATTGCACCATCCATTAAGGTTGCTCCACTAAGCATTGTCGCCATTAATGCTTCATGACCAGGAGCATCAACAAAACTCACTCTCCTAAGCAATCTAGGTTCCGAACCATCTGGACATTTAGTTATAGATACATATGCTTCCGGAGGTTCGAATCCATCACAATAACCTATAGCTACATCAGCATAGCCTAATTTAATGGTCATCCCTCTCTTCAACTCCTCACTATGCTTAGCTGTCCAAATACCCGTTATCGCTTGTACAAGCGTTGTTTTACCATGATCAACGTGTCCAACCGTGCCGATATTAACCTCCGGTTGTCTAAAATCTTCGCTCAAGATAACCACCTATAGTTGTCGTTTAATAAATTATTCTCGTATTGATCTGAACCATATCTACAGTTATAGTATTTCCTCTAACGGTTTTCTTCCTCCTCTCCCCCCTCCTAGTTGGGTGGAAACCGGGTGGTCCCGATAGTAGAAGCCTAACTTTAACCCCTCCGGGTAAGTCCGGCCTCATGGGTAATCCACTATTATCGCTACCACCACATATTCTTAACTTAACGTTCTTCAACCCAATTACTGAACCATCAAATACATCCCCTATTTTGAGACCAATAAGAGAGCGTGTTCTCTCATCATTAACTCTAATCTGCCAAGATGGGGATCTAAAGATATATCCCTCAAGCTCCGAAACTCCAGTTTTATTAACGAGGAGTTCGTAATTAACATGGGCTTCCCCATCCTGAATATTATTATCTACAATTAACCTACCCGTTATCTTAACTTTATCCGTTGTTCCGGGTTTAACCATCCTAATAGTTACTACTCCATGAACAGGTTTGAGTTCGTTCAGAAGCTTCTCGTTAGCTTTTATCAATGGTAATTCAAAACCGTCCTTCATCTTATCGTTATAATCTACACTGGAATCTCCTACTACCTTAACTTTAACTATCTTCATCTCCCTATACGCTTGGGGGTCGCTTACAACGATCTTGAAATCCGGCAAAGATTATCCTCCTTCCACCTAATGAATTAGATGATCCTGAATAAAAATACTTTCTTTATAAACATTAACTATGGATTCCAACGGACGTATATAACGTATATTAGATTTGATAAACTTTAAACCCTGGATAGAGTTGTTTCTTGGTGTAGCGATTTGAGTAAAACATGGCATAGGCAACCAATAGTTGTTGTATTGGGACACGTTGATCACGGTAAAACAACGCTTCTAGATAAATTGAGGGGGACTGCTGTTGCAGCTAAAGAACCTGGAGAAATAACTCAACATGTTGGAGCTAGTATTGTCCCAGCTAGTGTTTTAAAGAAAATAATAGAACCTCTCAGGAAATTCTTTCCAAAAATTAATGTTGAGATCCCGGGTCTCCTATTCATAGATACTCCTGGACACGAACTTTTCAGTAATTTGAGAGTTAGAGGCGGTAGTATAGCGGATATCGCTATCCTGGTTATAGATATAATAGAGGGGTTTAAACAACAAACATATGAATGCATAGATATTTTGAAAGAGAAGAAAGTTCCATTTATTGTTGCAGCTAATAAGATCGATAGAATACCTGGATGGAAATCCGGTGTAAACATATCCTTTCTAGAAAATATTAAAAACCAGGATAGTAGAGCTTTGGAACTACTAGATAGGAAGATTTATGAAATAGTTGGTAAGCTATATGAACTAGGTTTTACGGCTGAGAGATTCGATAGAGTAAAGGATTTCTCTAGAACAGTAGCTATTGTTCCAACATCTGCAGTTACTGGAGAAGGTATACCAGAGCTGCTGGCTCTACTAACGGGTTTAACACAGCATTTCATGAAGAAGAAATTGATTACATCCGAAGAACCGGGTAAAGGCGTTGTACTCGAAGTTAAGGATGAACCCGGTCTTGGAACAACTATTGATGCTATTATTTATGATGGTTTTATTAGGAAGAACAGCATTATAGTGCTAGCTTCAAGAGATAAACCTATTGTTACGAGAGTTAGAGCACTATTCCTACCGAGACCGCTACAGGATATGAGAGCTCATGAAGGGAAATTCATACAGGTTGATGAAGTAGTTGCAACAGCTGGTGTTAAAATATCGGCTCATGGTTTGGAAGAAGCTATTGCTGGTTCACCACTATACGTTGTACCGGATGAGAAGCTTATAGATGAGTACGCTAATAAGGTTTTAGAAGAGGTTCGTTCAGTAATTATTAGAACGGATAACATAGGCGTTGTTGTTAAAGCTGATACACTCGGTACTCTAGAAGCACTAACTACGGCTCTGAAGAAAAACAATATACCTATAAAGATAGCCGACGTTGGACATGTTACACGTAATGACGTTATTGAAGCATCTATTATTAAGAAAAACAAACCTGAATACGGAGTTATACTGGCTTTTAATGTTAAGGTTCTAGCCGATGCCGAAGAACTCGCAACTCTAGAGAATATAAGGATCTTTAAACACAACGTGATCTATAGGCTTCTCGAAGAATACTTTAAATGGCTCGAAGAATACAGATTAATGGAGAAATTAAAAGAACTTGATTCCCTGGTTAGACCGGGGAAAATCAGGATTCTACCAGGATACGTTTTTAGACGCAGCGACCCAGCTATTGTTGGAATCGAAGTATTAGGGGGAGTAGTTAAACCGGGTTATCCCCTGATGAGGAGCGATGGCGTTAATCTGGGTGTAATACAGCAGATTAGAGATCGAGATAATGTTTTGAAAGAAGCTAGGATTGGTCAGAGAGTAGCTGTGAGTATTAAAGGTAGAATAATGATCGGTAGACACGTTGATGAAGGAGATGTAATGTATACCGATATCCCACACGAAGATGTCGTTAAACTTCTCAAGAAATTTAGAAATGAATTAAGTAACGATGAAATCGAGGTTCTGAATGAAATAATAAGTATTAAGAGGAAGCAAAACCCATTCTACGGATTAGCATTATGAAGAACTAGTGTTTTAACCAACTATTTCCTCATCACTGAAGAATAGCTTTATCTCGTAGTCAGCTTTACTTGAAGAATCGCTTGCGTGGACAACGTTCTCTCTAACGGATAACGCGTAATCACCCCTAATTGTTCCGGGAGGCGCTTTAACACCATTAGTTGGTCCAATAATATTCCTCACAGCTTCTATAGCAGAATATCCTTCAACTACGAGGGCAACCGAGGGTCCGGAAATCATGAAATTTATTAGAGGCTCGTAGAAATCCTTCCCTCTATGTTCTTCATACAGCTTCTCCGCAATCTCTCTACTTATTCTAAGCATTTTCATAGCAATGATCCTTAAACCCTTCTTCTCAAATCTAGATATAACCTCACCTATTAAACCTCTCCTAACACCATCCGGTTTAATAATAACTAGAGTTCTCTCGATACTCAATTATGGTACCTCAATACATTTATTTCGAACTCGAAACTCTATACTTAACTGTCCATTTAAGCTTCTTCGGGTCCCTCCTATAGACAACTTGGTTCTTATAGCATTTCCTCGAACAGAACCATAGTATGGTGCCATCATTTTTAACATACATTATGCCTGTTCCAGGCTCGATCTTGTATCCGCAAAAACTACATGTAACTACTCTAACCATACTTAAACCCCTATAGAGCGGTTATCAATAGATTCATTAAACTTACGAAACAATTCTTTTGTTTAAAATATTTTAAGATATTAATAGATTTTCCAGACATAACCGGTATTTGGAGGTTGGATAGTTTTGAATGAAGAGAGAGTTAGAGATGTTTCCCAACCAAGTTTTAACGTAACGGAGGAACTCGGTTTTCCAGCCGAAGTTATTCAAATTATAGGTAGAACGGGGGTTACTGGAGAGATCATTCAGGTTAGAGTAAGGGTTTTAGAAGGTAGGGATAAAGGTAGGATCATTACTAGAAACGTTAAAGGACCTGTTAGGTTAGGCGATATAATAATACTTAGAGAGACGGAGAGGGAAGCTAGGAAATTAACGAGCCCTAAGTAGGAGAAAAAGGAAATCTAATTAAACCCTATTTCCCCCATCCTAATTTACTTCCCAACTCTGGATCTTATTTCCTGAACCTGCCTAATTATTTCTTCAACGAGATCCTTAGCTCCACCATATTCTATAATAGCTGCACTAGCAGCAGCTACTTCAATACCTGCAGCTTCACCGAGCTTCTTCTTACTTGGAACATAGATATACGGTATTTTCTTCTCATCACATAGTAGTGGTAGGTGAGCAACTATTTCGGGGGGGTCGACGTCTTCAGCTATAACGACGAGTTTAGCTTGACCTCTTTCAACAGCTTTAGTTGTTTCATTAGTTCCCTTCTTAATCTTACCACCAGTTTCCCTCGTTTTCTTAACAGCTTCGTAAGCTTTCTCAGCTAGCTCGGGTGGGACATCGAATCTTACATAGAATGGTTTAGGCATAACTCATCCTCCTCCCAAATCTTGGTCGTCTCGATTGGAAAATATTCCAAATCATAAATAGCTTTAAAAATTTTCAATCATGTGCATAAATCATTTTAACACTATCTCCACAAACATCATCTATTCTAGCAAAACCGATCCTGATTAGTTGAACAATATCGTTCACTCTCCTCTCGAGTAATGCTCTCTCACCTAGTAATCTCGAAACAACTAGTTTGGTTTCTTTAGGTGTAAAGAGCTCCACTTCTACTGCTTCATCAGGTTTAACCCACTGTATTATGGGTAATTTCTTGAAAACAGCTTCTTCGTGGGAAAACCCTGTTACTTCACAAACTAGAGTTTTCGATAAACCATGATAGGTTTCACCAATTATTTTTAAATTAGCGAACCCGTAGAGTCTGAAATAACCTGTTTTAACAATAGTATCGTAATCTCTGCTCGATACGTAGAGCTCGATTTCGCCGGCTTTAAACCTATACGTGAATTTCTCGTTAGTCGATGGATGTCTAATCACATGTGCTTCCACATCATTATCTAGTTTAAAACGGATCTTTAGAGGCTCCTCTACAGCCATGTATCTCTTAGAAATCGGGTCTATTCTAACCCTATTTATCGAAGCTAGATTCACGAAACTTATTCTAGCATCGATATGTTTAATACCTACTTGTCTAACGATCTCCCAAATAGTTTCTCTAACAACCCCTCTTCTCCTCAAACCAGAGAGAGTTCCAAACCTGGGGTCATCGTACGGTTTTAAACCTTGTTTCAACACCATATCTCTCATTTTAGATTTACTAAGAATAACACCTTCTAAACTCAATCTACCGAAATGTATTGTTTCAGGATATTTCCAACCCATATGGTCATATAGATACTTCTGTTTAACCGTATTCGATAAATGCTCTCTAGCTCTCAAAACATGCGTTACTCCCATAAGGTGATCATCTATACCGCACGCTAAATTATACGTTGGCCATAGAATATACTTGCTTCCAACAACTGGATGGGGGTTTTTCGAAGTATCTATTATCCTCATTCCAACCCAATCCCTAACGCTTGGGTCCGGGTGAGCCATATCCGTTTTAATCCTGATAACAACTTCTCCTTCACTATAGTATCCACTAATCACTTTATCGAATTCCTCGAGATTATCATCAACAGATCTGGATCTATGTGGACACCCCTTCCCCAACAACCTGTATTTCTTGAATTCCTTATCACTACACTTATCTACGTAAGCTCCACCGCGCTGAATAAGTTCTTTAACAATACTGTAGAAAATAGGTAGTCTCATACTCTGTATGTATTCCTCATCCCAATCTATACCAAGCCATTTAAGATCATTTTTAATCATTTCATAAGCTTCCGGATATGGCGATTTAGTTCTCGGATCGGTGTCTTCGAATCTCAATATAAATCTACCTTCATATTCTCTAGCGTACCAATAACTTAGAAGAGCTGGTCTAGCGTTACCTAAGTGAATCGTGTAGTCTGGGTTTGGCGCGAATCTCGTAACAACTTTACCTCTAGTAGCGTTTGGTAGTGGTTGGAGCTTCCTCTCCTGCTCAACGATTTTTTCTTCAAGAGCTTCAGGATAGTTTTCAGCTAAAACCCTATACTGTTCTTCAAAACTCATTTTATTAACTTCATCAACAATGTTCTTAGCAACACCTATTAAATCCTTGATTAAACCACGAGATTCCGGGATTTCAGCTATGATCTTAGATATAACAGCTTTAAGATCAGCTTTACCCCCATGTTTATAAGCATTTAGCAATGCATGTTTATAAGCTACATTCCTAACCTTCTCTAACAGCGATTTGTCTAAACTCATTTTTATCAACAACCGCTAAGACGTATCTTTCAGGTTTCTCCCAAAAAATCTCAACTATTAAAACAACGTATCCATCAATACTGGATTTAATATTTCTAACCTCCCTCTTCTTCGTCACAATATAAGCTATAGAGGAATTCTTAGTAACAAAATCACCTTCTCTAACAAGAATAACTGGTTCGTAACCCCTAATTTCAATTAATCTGAGTTTAACATTCCTACTTAAATAAATACCTCTGTATAAACCATTATCTTTATCATATAGAACTATAACGTCTCTACATAGTTGTGAACCGGGTAAATCAAGGTAATTAACAACATCTTCGTACAAGACGTAACCATAGAATCTCAAATTAACTGGTGGTTTCTGAACAGTTATTTTAATGAAATCCCCATTACCTGTTTCAACTATAATTTTATTGGAAAAAATGTTTTCAACATATAGTTCCGGGTAGAAATACTTAATCAATAGGTTTAACCTAATTACTAATCCCGAATCTAACTCTCTCAATATATGTTTTATAATCAATACCTCTCTGCTCGAGATATGAGATGATCCTGTTATCCAAAACCACAGGTTTCCTTCTAGCATCTTCTAAATTCTTAGCTCCGATCATGAACATAGCGATCTTCATGCTCTCAACGAATTTCTCGATAAATAGATTTGCCTCTTCTAAACCCCTATTCACGATCCTTTCAAGAACGGGTCTAGCTAAACCAACGAGATCCGAGCCTAAAACAATATTCTTAACAGCTTTTAAACCATCCCATACGCCACCACTAGCGATAACTATTCCATCTGTGTTAACCCATCTAGTTTCGATAACGGATAGTGGTGTGGGTATACCCCAATCTATAAATAAACCGGCTATATCCCTCCTAACACTATTGTGTTTAAGCCTATTCGACTCTATTATAACCCAATTTGTACCACAAGAACCTGCTACATCGAAAATCCTTATTCCAATATCGTAGAAGACTTTTACAGTCTCCATTGATAACCCATTACCGACTTCTTTAACAATTATTGGAATATCTAGATGCTCGGATATTTCAATCAATTTATCCAGACTTCTAGAACCGAATCTAGTGTCTCCTTCTGGTTGGAAAACTTCTTGTGTTGGATTTAGATGAATAGCTAGAGCGTCCGCTTCAATGATATCAATGAGGAACTCTATATCAATTAAACTAAGGTCTTGTAGAGTATTGAAACCAATATTACCGATTAAAGGAACATCACGCGCCAACTTCCTAGCAACTCTATACGTCTCCACAATCTCCCCATTACGATTTATGAGCATGGGTCTCTGACTACCTAAACCTAGAGCAATACGGTGTTTTGATGCTAGTAGTGCGAGTTTCTCGTTAATACCTTTAAGTTCGGGCACTCCCCCCGTTATTCCCGTTATCATTATTGGATATTGTAATTCGTATCCTACGAATCTAGTTCTGAGATCAATTTTTTCTAAATCGCAATTTGGAAATGCTTGATGAATTAGTTTAATACCACTATAGATCTCGTTACATCTCTCTCCAACATCAATGTTTAACGCGATTTCTAGATGCTGTATTTTACGATTTGTAATGTTTTGATCCAATTTAATCAACTACTGTTTACGGCTATGTCCCCTACCCCTCCCAATTCTTAAACTAGCATATCCAACTACATAACCTCTATCTCCAGATACATCCCCGCTATTAGCGTATTTAAGGAGAACCGCTTCAAGCTCCTCTACAGGATAGGATATTTTAGCGTACTCTATTAGAGTCATTATACCTCCAGGCCCACATATAGATATGTTATTATCAATCACTGTTCTATAGAAAGCCTCGCTATCGAGTTCCAATATCCTCCTTATAGCTAACATATCCTTCTCTTTCGTAATATCGTATGGTTCATAATGATTGAAATCACTACTAGCTATTAATACAATCCTCCTACCCGTTTCATCCACAGCTCTACGTATAGCTTTAGCTAAATCCCTACTTGCTTCAACAGTGTGTAATCCAACGACTATTGGGAGTATCGTAAAGTTCTCACCGTACAGGTACTGTAGGAAAGGTATTTGTACTTCAACCGAGTGTTCCTCAATATGAGCATCGGTATCGAGCTCGGCTAATTCACTATAATCAACTACACGTTTAGCTAATTCACTATCAACCTTAACTCTACCTAGTGGTGTAATCCACTCGCCGCCAGGATATACCGATATTAGCGAACCCAAACCTGTGTGGTTAGTACCAATTATAATAGCTGTATCGAACCTCCCTCTACTAGCTAGATCGTAGTATACGTGTGAAGCAACTGGTCCGCTATACATGTATCCAGCGTGGGGAGCTATGTACCCAACAATATCTTCAATGAAACGTTCAGCTACAACGGGTTCTTTACCTGGACCCAAACTGTGTTGAAATAATTGTGAAATAGTCTCTCTCAACTCAACTGGTTTAGATGGGTAGAAGTATCCTGCAACAGCCGGTTTCCTATCATAACTATGTGTTTTCAACAAATCACCATACTCTAAAGTGAAGCTTCGAATTCAGATACAGGCTCCGGCAAATCAGCTTTAGGTGGTATTTTCTCAATATACCTTAAAATCTCTCTAGCTAGGATCCAATATATGATAGCTAAACTCTTCCTACCCTTATTATTGGCTGGAATAACCAGATCTACGAATTCAGTTTTATTATCCGTATCGGCTAGAGCCACTACAGGAATGCCTATTTCAGCAGCCTCCTTCAAAGCTTGTTTATCTGCTCTGGGGTCCGTTATTACAACAACCTCGGGTTCGAAATAAACATCTAGCGATGGGTTCGTAAATATACCCGGTAGGAATCTATCAACGTATGGTTTACAACCAACGTATTCGCAGAACTTCAAAACAGGTTTTTTACCATATAATCTTGCTGAAACAACAGCTATCTTAGTGGGATCGAATTTAGCCAAGAATTTAGCCGCTATTCTGAGCCTTTCATCGGTTTTCTTAGCATCAAGTATGTATAGCCCATCACTACGCACTCTGTATACGAATGGTTTCATAAATTCAGTGCAAACATAGGTTCCAATATGTATTCCCGATGCTAAATACTTCTCTAAAGGAACCAAGAGTTCTATCTCCTTCTTACCGACTTCGCTCAATAAGGCTTCTTTCAAAGATTCCTCTTCCGAAGACATTATCGATACACCCCATTAAGTTATTCTGGGGAACTTCATTATTTCCACATAGATATCGACGTGGGATAAAAACATTCTTCTACAACAGTATCTCTTAACGCCCAGGTCGTTGAGGGTTTCAATCATTACTTTACCTAGAACAGATTTATCTATCTCTACGCCTTTCTCCCTCAATTCATTAATTCTCTTCTCAACACTCTCCTTAAAAGGTTCCCATAAATGACCGATGAGAGCTCCACATGTAAAGCATCTAACGGGGAAAAGCGTATTCCTCACCTATAGCTCTTCTGCCACCTTCTTCTAGCACTATACCTACCCCATTTCTCCGACTCAGTTCTCCTAGGGTCTCCGCTCAACATGTGTCTATCGTACTCTCTAAATACTTCTCTAATTAGAGGGTCTTTACCGAAATACTCGAGTAAACCTCTAGCTATAGCTATTCTAGCTGCTTCGGCTTGACTCATAAATCCGCCTCCTTTAACGTTTACCTTTATATCCACTGTTCTAAATAATGAACCCGTTAATAGTAGTGGTTCCATGACTTTCACTCTAGCTAGTTCCTGAGACCATATCTCTAGAGGAATACCATTAATCCATACTCTACCAGAACCAGCTTTAACTACAGCTCTAGCAATACTTGTCTTCCTCTTACCCGACGCTACAACTATTTTCATCGAACTCGTGGTTCAACACCTCTCCATCCAAGTTCTTTCGCAACATCCTCTAAGTAAACATACTTGTTCTTCAATCTAGATACATCAGCTTCTGGAAATCTAATCATCTCCCTACCTCTATACTCTTCGGGAACCCCTATGAATGCTTTTAACCTTCTATAAGCTTCCCTACCTTTAGACTTATCCATAGGTAGCATCCCCCTTACAGCTCTTTTGAAAATCATGTGGGGAGACCTGTATCTCCTAATTCCGCTTTTCTCGGGGTTATAGTGTGTTCTAACTTTAAACAGTAATTTATAGCTTTCAATAACTCTCCTCCTCTCGCCACTAACAACTATTTTCTCAGAATTGAAAACATAAACACGCTTACCCTCTAGCAACATTTTAGCAACTATACTGGCTAATCTACCTAGAATCTGGTTTGTAGCGTCAATATATACTTCTCCTGCCACATGATTCACCCTATGATTTTCACACCACTACCCTTAGGATTAGATTCTACTAGTTCGAAAATACTCATTACTTCTCCACCAGCCTTCTTGATCTTTTCAACAGCTGTTTTAGAGAAGAATGGTGCTGCTACAATAACTCTATGATCTATGTTTCCACAACCCAGAACTTTGCCTGGAACGACGACTACTTCGCCTTCTTTCGTATACCTATTTATCCTACTAATATTCACAACTCTCCTCCTTCTACGGGGTTTCTCGAGTTCATCAGCAATAGCTCTCCATATTCTAGCATTATTCTCTCTAGCTTTCTTTCTGAGAAACCTAATTATTTTTCTAAGAACAATATTTGTTGGACCGGTTCTTCTCAACTTAAAACACCTGTTTCAACAAGTTTATTCCATAATTCATCAATCTTATTCTCCAAAATCTCTATTGATTTGAGAAATATTGTTTTAATAGATAGTGATCCGAGGGATTCGAGTATAAATACGTATTCATTATCAATCCAAGAAACACTAATAGCTCGGGTTGGACAAACTACTTCGCAGACTCTACATAATGAACAATCTAGTTTTCTATCATTTCTAACAACTAATTTATTTTCTCTAAATTCCAGAACGTTTTTAGGACAGGCTTCAACACATTTACTACAATCAATACCTCTACACTTCTCATAATCTACATTTATATCCGCTACATATTTATGAGCAGCTACGGATACTGGACTCCACTTAGCGTGTTCACTACCTCTACCTAATCTAGCGTAAGCTTCGAATTTAACCCCCTGACCCCTATCTAGAACTATTATTGGGATTTTATCGTGAACAGGTTTAACATCGGGGTCTGATGCAACCATATCACCGCTATATATCGTAACGTAACTATCCGTATTATTCTCATAATCTAATGTGAATCTAGCGAAACAATCTTCAGTGAAATAACCCGCTGCTTCAGCTTTAGCGCATTCTTCAGGAGATTTATATTTATTCAAAGCGTTCTCACTAGTTAGTGGTATTAAACCTAGTCTGTGAGCAACGTATTCATCATAGAATACTGTGTTGTTCTTTACAATCACAACTGTACTTATAGCCATTGTAGGAACTTCGCTTAAAATAACTCTACGGATAGAGTTTAGAACATGTAGTGGAACTCCCTTAACATATAGTTTAATTCTATTCCCATTGCTTTCCAGAACAGTGATCTCCATTGAACAACACCATACCCTACACTCTCCTACCTCTCCTACCTCCAGGTCTTCTAGTAGTATCGTGCGGTATTGGAGTTACATCCTCAATTCTACCTATTATGAACCCGGATCTAGCTAGAGTCCTTATAGCAACCTGTGCACCGGGTCCGGGGGTTTTGAGTCCATGACCTCCAGGCGCTCTAACTTTTATATGTAGAGCTGTAATACCCTTATCCATAGCTTCACTAGATGCTTTACTAGCAGCTAGTATTGCAGCGTACGGCGTCGGCTTCTCCCTATCAGCTTTTACAACCATACCACCGCTCCATCTAGTAACCGTCTCCGCACCCGTTAAATCCGTTATATGTATAATCGTATTGTTTAAACTACTGTATATGTGAGCAACACCCCATTTCAATTCACGCGATGCGAAAGCCATACTTTATCACCCCTTAGCCTCAGCCTCTCTCAATTTAGCAAAGGGGCTTGTAGGGGAATAATCCACGTATTGCTCCTCCTCGATAGATACTATGTAGCCCGGGGATCTGATCCTCCTACCTTTTACAACTATGTGTCCATGAACGATCAATTGTCTTGCTTGATGAATTGTTCTAGCTAATCCTTTACGATAAACAATTGTTTGTAACCTCCTCTCCAATAAATCCTCGACACGTAGATCCAAGACATCGTCGAGCGTTGAATTCGGTTTAAGTAATCCATACTTAACTAATCTATTTAGAAGAGCTTTCTCAGCTTCAGCTCTGGTTTCCGGCGGTAGCGATAGTAATGCACGAGCTCTATGTCTAAAATTTCTAATCATAGTTCTAGCTATCCACAACTCTCTCTTATTCCTTAAACCATACATACCTAGTAAATTCATCTCCTCCTGTAGAACCTCGCGGCGCCAGGGGTGTAATGGTCCCTCCCATTTCTTCCTAGGTTTCCTTGGATCACCCATATCTACTTACCACCAGGTTGCTTCTTCTTACGAACACCAACAGTTGCGCCAGTTCTACCCGTTGTTCTCGTTCTCTGACCTCTAACTTTTAATCCGAGAGCATGTCTATATCCACGCCAACTCCTTATCTTCTTCTCTCTCTCAATATCTTGTTTAACATAATATATTAGATCCGAACCAACTAGATGCATGTTCTCACCTGTTTCGAAATCCTTCCTCCTATTGAATAACCAGTGCGGAATACCGTATTTACCAGGATTTTTAATAACATCTTCTACCCTACTAATTTCCTCTTCAGTTAAATACCCGATCTTCATATTGGGGTCAATATTCAAAACTCTACAAATAGCATTCGCAAAATTAACTCCAATACCTTTAATTTCAGCTAAACCATATAGTGTCGAGAGCTCTCCATTAATATCGGTTGCAGCCACCCTAACGATATATTTAAAACTTCTACTGCTCAAAACATCCCCTCGGAATACTCGAAACATAGCTCTACAAATACAATAGGTTAAAGATTATTAAGTTTTTCCTATCTATAAATGGGTCTCCATATAATGAATGGATCGGGGATTCTGAAACGCCGGGGGCGGGATTCGAACCCGCGCGCCCCATTAAGGGGCACTGGCTCTCCAAAATACTCCAGGCCAGCCCCTTAGTCCGCTCGGGCACCCCGGCTCAGGATCTTGATGTAAAAACTATCCTTGTTACTAAAAATTTCTGAAATACATACTTATATCTCTATTTCCATCCAGATCTCCGGAGGAATTCTAACACGTATTAATTGTTTCATAACCCTCTCATCGGTTGCGATATATATCAATCTCTTATGTATCCTCATTTCCCACTTCTCCCACTTCTTCTTACCCTCACCATGCGGTAGTTTCAATGTTCTTATAGTTAACCTCTTCGTTGGTAGAGGTATTGGTCCTTTCATTTTTATACCAGTTTTCTTAACAATATCCACGATCCTATTTACAAATTCGTTTAGAACATCTATATTAGTACTCCATATTTTCAATCTAACCATTCTAGTAACGGACATGCTGAACTAACCGTTAAAAATCGTATTTTCATTACGGTTTAATGCTGATTTTAAAAAGATTATTTCTGCTTAATTTCCATGGGTTTAACATCAGTTACTATACCTATACCAACAGTTTTACCCATATCTCTCATAGCGAACCTTCCTAATTGCGGGAAATCACTGTATTTCTCGATTACTAGTGGTTTAATTGGTTTAAACCTAATTATAGCAGCATCACCCATCTTCAGGAATTGCGGATTCTTCTCAATTTCTTGGCCAGTTCTGGGGTCGAGTTTAGCTAATATTTCGGTAATTCTACAAGCTACACTTGCTGTATGAACATGTATTACTGGTGTGTAACCAACAGTTATAGCTGTTGGGTGCCATATGACGAAAACTCTAGCTAGGAATTCATCAACGACTAGTGGCGGATTTGTTGTATGACCAGCTACGTCTCCACGTTTAATATCCTTCTTCTCAACACCTCTAACGTTAAAACCAATGTTATCTCCAGGCTCGGCTTTCTCGATCCTCGTATAGTGGGTCTCAATACTACGGACTTCGCCAACAATGTTTGGAGGCATGAATACTACTTTATCACCAACTTTTAAAACACCTGTTTCAACTCTACCAACAGGTACTGTTCCAACACCAGATATGGAGTAAACGTCCTGTATAGGTATTCTCAAAGGTTTATCAATAGGTTTAGCAGGCAGCTCCAGAGTATCTAGAGCTTCAACCAACGTTGGTCCATCATACCAAGGCATGTTAGGAGATCTCTCGATCAAATTATCTCCAACCCATGCTGATATCGGTATAAACGGTATCTTCGATATATCGTAACCCAAACCTTTCAAGAACTTGCCGAGAACTTCCTTAACCTGCATATATCTCTCTTTACTATATGGTGGTTCAGTTGCATCCATTTTATTCACAGCAATAATTAATTGATTAATACCCATAGTTTTAGCTAATATAGCGTGCTCTCGAGTCTGACCCTCAGGACTCATACCAGCTTCAAACTCACCTTTCTTAGCACTAACAACTAGTATAGCCGCATCAGCTTGACTAGCTCCAGTAATCATGTTTTTAACGAAATCTCTATGTCCTGGAGCATCGATAATTGTGAAGAAATACTTCTTGGTTTCGAATTTAGTGTAGGATAAAGCGATCGTTAATCCACGTTCACGCTCTTCTTTAAGCTTATCTAGAATCCATGCATACTTGAAACTCTCCTTACCGGCTTTCTTAGCCGCCTCCTCGATCTCCATCATCTTCTTAGGATCAACTAAACCTAGACGATATAGAATGTGTCCTGTCATAGTGCTTTTTCCATGATCGACGTGACCAATAATAACTAGGTTTAAATGCGGTTTCTGGGGTGCACTCATTCTTATCACCAATAAACCTTAGAGTTTAATCACAAATTTGAACAAGGTATTTATATCTAACCATGAATTTATCATTATAGAATCGCCAATTATATATGTCTGTGGATAAGTATTCTGGATCATTTATACAAATAGAAATAGATCCTAGCTACCTACTGCTTAGAGCGATTCTTTCGATCTCTTCTTTCTTCTGTATAGTGTAGCTCTTGGGGTCGTAATTAGCAGCCAATATTATTTCTTCAGCTAACGCCTCCTCAATTGGTATGGGGTTATTGAAAGCCCTATTCTTAGCTCCTTCAGTTATGAATCTTAAAGCTAAATCAACCCTTCTCTGTGGAGCTACATCAACGGATACGTGATAAGTTATACCGCCATACATTATCCTAGTAGTTTCTTCCCTTGGAGCTCCATTCTCGATAGCTCTAACCAGTACTTGAATAGGGTTCTCGCCCGTTTTCAAATATATTATTTCAAAAGCTTTCTTCACAATATTGTAAGCTAAGTGTTTCTTACCAGTATTTCTCCCTTTCCTCATAATTTTATTTATTAATCTCTCAACTATTGGAACCTCCGATTTACCGAATCTCCTGTGTTCATGCCTACCACACGTGTGTGGAGTATAAACTGGTCTTAAACAAATATATCTCTTTAAACCGGGATCTCTAACTACAATGTTATCGTAACTCCATTTACCGAAAAGCTTTATCTCACTAATCTCCGTTAAAATACTTTCTTCAACCAATACTTAACCCCTTAACAAACAATACTTAATTAGCTTTATTAGCAAATGTATATTATGGTTATAAAGCTTACTCTATAGGTAAGAACTAGTGTTTTGAGCGATGACGGAAATGAGCGGTGAACTACTACTTGTTAAGAAGATTTATGGAGAACTCGTGGAACAAACAATATGGTTTAAAAACTCTACAATACCGGTTGTAGAAGCTAGAATTAAATGCTTGTTAGAGAACGACGAGTTATTCCAATTGGATAACGTCCACCCAGAAGTTGTCTTCATGTTGAAAAAGATCGATGGGGAGGAAATTGATGATGATAGAGAAAGTATTGTAGATGTTATTTTCAGCTTAGAGATCGTTAAGGATATTATGAGGCACTATTTGAAGAGGGTTATTATAGATAAGTTTGACCACGAGACCAGACTATATAGTGCTATAGCTGAGTTCGGAAACAGTTCTATTGAAATTAGGAGAACGATGATACCGAGTCATGCGATACTACTAGCTAGGCTTCTAGAGAAACCCATATACGTTAGAAGAGAACTGGTTATGATGCAGAATAGGTTCTACAGGGGGAGAAAGTAGTTTATCTAACAGGTTTCTGCTTCTTACCCAACCAGAGTTCTTTGAGAGAAACTCCGTTTACTTTAATAACTTTATACCTAACACCGGGGATGTCTCCAAGAGATTTACCCATAGGTCCTCCGATCTTTTCAACAATTACTTCATCGTGTTCATCAATATAGTTTATACCACCATCCCAAGGCACGAACGCTGTGATAACCTTACCATTCTTAACTATTTGAACTCTAACACATTTACGAATAGCTGAATTGGGTTTTCTAGACTCAACGCCTACCTTCTCGAGAACTATACCTCTAGCCATTGGAGCACCTTCAAGTGGATCATATTTCTCCCTCAACTTCAACATTCTAATCTTAAATTTCCTCTGACTCCACCTAAACTTTAATCTCTTTTTCCTAAGCTTCCTAGCAGCTAAAAGCCCTGCTGGAGACTTCTTACCCGGCATATTGGTTAACCCTATAATTAAGTATTGTTATCCACAATTCATTTATGGATTTAAAAACTATATTTCTACACTATTATTAACCTATCTATTCCGAAATGTCTTTTTAGAATTAATGTTGCTCTAGAAACCGTTCTACCGTTCCTACCGATCGCTATTGCTTTATCACTAGGGTCGACTACAGCATACACGATCTTTTTATTACCAGCTCTAGACACTACTTTAACTTCCTTAACTCTAGCTGGAGCTAATGATAGTTTAACCTGCTCTTCGAGATTCTCGCTGAAACCAACTATTTCCACATCTCTATTAAGTAAATTCCTTAACTGTTGAACAACGGATCCTCGGGGACCTATTGCTCTACCAATATCTTTTGGGTCAACGAGATAAATTACTCTATTATTTTCCTCGTCTATAATGCAGTCATAAGTATATGTATTCGTAATTTCATGTAGGAGAGCTATGTATCTGAACTCATCCGCTGTTAACTTAATTGTCTGTTTCTTCTCGTTCTTTACAGAATTCAATTTCTACCTGATCACCCCTCTACATATACATTTAATATATTGGATTCACCTGGATCTATTATAGCTAGAGAAGCTACACTAAAAGGTTTACCTATAGCAGCCCCCAATTCAGTATTTGTAAGAGGAGCTTCTATAACTTTAATATTCGATAATTTAGCATATCGATAAATATCTTCTCTCAATTCCGGAGGAGCATTACTAGCTATTACAACAAGTTTAGCTTTACCTAACAATACCATTTTAACAGTTCTCCTACTACCTATAACGACCTGCCCAGTTCTAATTGCAATTCTCAATTCCTTAACCAGATCCGATGATGCTTTACTCAACTACCCCCACCCTTCTCTCTAGTCATTAATAAATCTACTAATCCAGTACCTATTGGAACGAATTGAGAACTAATAATGTTTTCGGCAACCCCCCTCATCGGGTCATGAGCCCCCGCAACAGCTGCTTCTACGAGTTTCTGAACAGTAACTTCGAAAGTTGCTTTAGCCAGTGGACTATACTTCTCCCCAACTAATCCAAGCCTACCTATTGGTCTAACCTTACCGCTCCAAGTCATAGCATCAGCTAGTAGCATAACGAATCTTATATCAACATCTAAACCCTGTTCAGAAAGAACTTCTTTAACCTCCTTAATTATAGCTGACCTAGCAGCTTCTATACCGAGAACCTTAGCGATTTCAAGAATATTGTTAGTATAGACTCTCCTATAATCAACGCCTGGAATATTCATTACGCTAAGTAAATCGCTTCCTTCAGCTATTAAAACATACTTGTCTTCACGTTTCTGTATAATTACCTTCTTGATCTTCTCAACACCCTTTAACTTAGTTGAAGCTATTTTCTGCCTAATTTTCTCGAATTTAGATATATCTATTTTCTCTAACGGTATTCTAACCCTGATAATCCATGGATTCTCCTCGTCTTCAACAACATCGCCTAACTTGAGTTTACTTAGAGCATCAATAACGTCTTTCTTAGACAACCCCTTATCTTTAAGCATATCCTCGTCTAGAACAATTATTATACCTTCGTATGGGTCGAAGGTTATTTCGGTAGAAACGTTCTCTACAGTAGTATGTTCTATTCTACGAGCAACTTCTTTAGCTTTCTCCAGCGAAGTTGAATGTTCTTCGTCTAAGTATATCTCCATGATCGGTGTAGAAGCTTTCTTTCTAGCATCAACAACTTCAATTAAACGTGGTAAGCCAAGCGTAACGTTAAATTCTCTAATACCAGCGTAGTGGAATGTTCTTAGAGTCATTTGAGTAGATGGTTCACCAATACTCTGAGCAGTTATAACACCAATTGCTTCTCCAGGTTCAGCTAAACTCGACCTATACCCTTCAATTATCGTATCTAGAATATTCTCGAGAGTATCCTTATTCAATAAACCTCTATTCCAATAATCCCTCAATTTACTCTTAGCTTCCTCAATTATCGATACTGGAACTTTACCTGATAGTTTCTCCTCAATATATTTCTCAATATCGAACTCCTCTCCTCGAGTATCAGTAACTTTCGCTCTCCCAACCTTCTCTCTACGTTTCTCATCAATAGTTTTCTTAGTTTTCCTAGGCAATCCATTGATCACCTGGTTATCCTATATACTAATCTATCTATATTGACTGGTTTACCGTGATCGCTTTTAGCAGGGTCAACACCGTCTTCGCCGAAGAGGATCTGTATTACTTCACCTGTTATAGACCTTACTGAACCATCATAGTGAATTATTAAGTCCTGTAAAGCGTTAATCAACCTCCTCTGCATATACCCGCTCTGGCTTGTTTTAACAGCAGTATCTATCAATCCCTCCCTACCTCCAGCTGCGTGTATGAAGGTATCTATCGCTGACAATCCATCCACGAACCCCTTATCTATGAAGCCATGAGCATATGGTCTTAAATCTCCTGGAATGAAGTGTGGTAGGACTCTATTGAGGTATCCTTTAGTAATCCTCTTCCCACCAACAGTTTGTTGACCAAGCATAGCCGCCATTTGTGTTAAATTAATAGGGTTTCCTCTAGCGCCTGTTCTAGCCATTATGATAACGGGGTTTTCTAGCGAGAAGTATGGTACTATGATATCGCCGACCTCATCCAAAAGTTTCTTAGACAAAGTATCTACTATTAAGTCCTCAAGAGTTTCATCAATGGTTTTGCCAGGTAGAGGCTCGAGTTCTCCTCTATTATATCTAGCTATGAGTTCATCCACTTCTCTCATCTTCTTCATAACTATATCTCTAAGCTTCTTCTTAGCTTCAACAGGTAGTTTTAAATGAGTATAGCCTAGCGTTAAACCATGCTTCTCTATGTATCTGAGGAACATTTTATAGACATTATCCATAAACATCCTGCCGTAATCCTCACCATATTCCTTAATCAACCAATGCACTATGCTCTCAGGCTCTTCTCTACCAATAGATGATTTATCAAGCACACCTTCGAGCAACACTCCTTTCTTAATAATAACTAAGCTATCGTGAGGACAATCTTCATCAATACATCTTAAAGCTGGAGCGCTAGCTATTTTACTAGGCTTCCTATATGTGAAGTCTCTGGGTAGGAATAAACTTATCAATTGCTTACCAGTCCAGTACCTCCTAGGTTTGAGAATAACTGGTTCAGGTAATTCCCCTCTATATTTAGCTACAGCTAATAAATCGACAACGTCTTCTAGAGTCAGTAATGTTGATTTAATTGTTAGAAGGAAGGCTCCGCTAATGTAATCCTGTAAACCACCTATAATTGGTCCTCCATATCTAGGAGTCATAATGTGTTTCTCAACCATCATTAATATTCTAGCTTCAGCTCTAGCCTCCTCTGTTTGTGGAACATGTAGATTCATTTCATCTCCATCGAAATCAGCATTATACGGTGGACATACAAGTAGGTTTAATCTAAACGTCTTATATGGAAGTACTTTAACAACGTGAGCCATAACTGATATCCTGTGTAAACTGGGTTGTCTATTGAAGAGAACTATATCGCCGTCTCTCAAATGCCTCTCAACTATCCAACCAGGCGATAACGCTTCAGCTATCTTCCTCCTATCCACATATTTCAAACTAACTCTCTTACCATCCGGTTTAATAACATAGTTTGCACCAGGCCATTTATCCGGACCGTTAATAACTAGTTTTCTCAACTCCTCAATATTCCACCACGTTACCCTCTCGGGAACAGTTAGTATCTTAGCAATAAATTCTGGAACACCAACTTCGTTAATGCTGATATTCGGGTCTGGAGTTATGACTGTTCTAGCGGAGTAATCTACTCTCTTACCTCTCAAGTTCCCTCTAAACCTCCCCTCTTTACCTTTAAGTCTTTGAGCAATACCTTTCAGAGTCTTCCCACTTCTATGTTTAGATACAGCTACGCCTGGAGCTTCATTGTCGAAATACGTTGTTATATGGTATTGTAGTAGATCCCACTCATCATTGATTATGACGCTTGGAGCGCCATCCTCTATGTGTTTTCTCAAACTCGAATTTGTTTTAACAATATCAACTAGTTTATGTGTTAAATCATCCTCGCTACGTATACCAACTTCTAATAGTATCGATGGTCTAACAGCACGTGGAGGTACCGGTAGAACAGTCAATACCATTCTAGATGGGTGCGCGTAATCAGGGTCTCCACCCAATAGTTTAACATCATCTGCAGGTATTTTCTCGAGTCTCCCTCTAACTTCAGCTGGAGTAAGCCTAGTTAACGATTTCTTAACACTTTTCTCTCCCTCAACCGGCGTTATTATTTCTTCATAAAACGTATGTGGTTTCTCAAGCCTAACCTTGTACTGGAGGGCTCCACAATGTGGACAAACAGTTCTTGAAGAAGCCTCCCTCCTCACATATTCGTGTAATCTCCTAATCAATGAGTATAGTTTAAGTTCTTTAAGCTCCTCGAGAAGCCTCAGTATCTTCCTCCTCTCCTCTTCAGCTAACTTGATCCTGCCACATTCTCTACAAGTAGTTTTCAAATACATTAAAATGTGTTTAGCGAATAATACGTGTATGACCGGTTTCGCCAACTCTATGTGGCCGAAATGACCTGGACAAGAATCTTTAGTGTTTCCACATACTGGGCACTTCTCACCAGGCTCTATAACGCCTAATCTACGGTCAGCTAATCCTCCATCAATAGGTACTCCATCAGCATCGTAGACTTCGCTTGTAACAATTGTTGTTACACTCATTCTTCTAATTTCCTCGGGGTCGAAAATACCGAATTTTATCCCAACTATTTGGTTAGCTAATGGAGTATCACCAATACGTATATCTCTAATTACTAGTCTAGGAGCTATAGCTAAACTCATAAGCTCCTGCAATAGTAGTTTGAAAGCATAACTCATTCTAACGGATTTTAGTATTCCCGATTCTTTACATAATGGACATACGTAAACACCTCTTATTGAATCGTAGTAACCAATCATTCCACACTTAGAGCACACGTAGAATTCTGCTTTATCGCTTCTATCATACATCGCCTCCTTAAGTAAAACGGATGCTCCATGACCAACTAAACAATCAACCTCCATTTCACCCCATCTTAAACCACCCTGCTTACTCCTACCTTCAGTTGGCTGCCTCGTTAAGACCTGTACCGGCCCCGTTGCTCTAGCATGGATCTTATCTGAAACCATGTGATGGAGTTTCTGGTAGTAAACTATTCCTATGAAGACAGGCGATCTAAGTATCTCCCCAGTTCTACCATCATACATAGCTTCCTCACCGGTTTCTGAATAACCGTGTTTCTTGAGAACAACAGCTACTTTATCTATAGGTTCGTGATAGAATGGCGTTGCATCTACGAATCCATACTCTAGTGCAGCAGCTTTTCCAGCAACGCTTTCCAGTAGTTGACCAACAGTCATTCTTGATGGGAAAGCATGTGGATTTATAACGAGGTCTGGTGTAATACCGTCTTCTGTGAAAGGCATATCGTATTCGGGAACTAGTAAACCTATAACACCTTTCTGGCCATGCCTGCTGGCGAACTTGTCTCCAAGCTCGGGTATTCTAAGGTCTCTAACTCTAACTTTAACTAATCTATTGCATTCACTATCGGTTGTTATCATTACTGTATCTACAATACCCTTCTCCGAATACCTAATAGCTACGCTAGTATCCTGTCTTATCATTGGTGCTCCAATAGCCTGTTCCTGAACACCGAGAAATCTAGGTGGACTTATTTTACCAATAATAACTTCCCCGCCTTCAACGTAAACCTCTGGATTAGCTAATCCATCCGCAGGGTCTAGTTTCTGATAAGCACTCGGTCCCTTATACCCTCTTACATCACTTGTAGGTATGGTTAATTTATCCTCCTCACCGCCCGAGTATCTGTATTCGGTTGTAGAGTATAGTCTGAAGAAAGTACTTCTACCTAAACCTCTATCAACACTAGATCTATTCATTACTAACGCGTCTTCAATATTGTATCCAGTAAACGTTAGGATCGCTACAATCATATTCTGACCTGCAGGTCTATCGTTGTAACCGATTATATCCAGGAACTTCGTCTGCACCAGGGGTTTTTGGGGATAGTGTAGTAAGTGACCTCTAGAATCCATTCTTAACTGGAAATTAGCTAGGTATACGCCTAGGCTTTGCTTAGCCATAGCTGCTTCATAAGTATTCCTCGGACTCTGATTATGCTCAGCGTAGGGAATTATACATGATGTTATACTGAATATAGATGGTAGGAATATTTCGACATGAGTGTGTTCAGGAGTAACATCTTCTGGTTTTAAAGCTATATACGCGTTTTCTTCTTCATCAGCATCGAGAAACTCTATGATTCCTTTCTTAACTAGATCGCTGAACTTCAACCTACCTTTACGTATAGCGTTAACGTGTTCTTTAGATAACTTGATCTTCCCATTCTCAACAACTATTAATGGTCTACGTATTCTACCAGCATCACAGTTTACGAAAACTTCTTTCAAATACTTGGATTCAATATAAGCAACATTGACTTCCAATAACCACTCTTCATTTCTACCAATATTCCTCCTCTTCTTCCTGATCAGCTCAGCTAACTCTCTACCGTCTGGATGATACCCTATTAATCTACCGTTAAGATAAACTCTACACCAACCACTATATTCTTCTAAACTAGAACCTTCTCTAATCTTTACTCTAGCCTCCTCCAGGATCTCTACAATAGGTTTAACTCCTAGGCGGTAGAGGAATTTCTCAACGATCTCTTCTGGAACCCCAACGCTGACTTGAGCTTGGAGAGCTAGGTTCTTGACTAAACCGATATTCTGACCTTCAGGTGTTTCGAATGGACATATCCTTCCCCATTGAGAAGGATGTAGTTCTCTAGCTGCAATATGTGGTTGTGTTCTAGCTAATGGGGAGACTACTCTTCTCAAATGACTCAATGTAGACAATATGTTTGTCCTATCGAGGATCTGGGTTACACCTGTTCTACCTCCAGGCCAGTTACCCGTAGCCATAGCATGACTTATCTTATCTGACAGCATACCCTGTTTAAATAGAGTTTTAAGATCTCTGAGTTCAAACCTCTTATTCCTGGAAAGTATTTTTAATAGACTCTGCTTCACTTCCTTAGTATATACGGTTGTCATTACGAATCTAAATAGTTGTGAAAACATATCTCCAGCAAGTTTGAGTCTCTTGTTTCTAGCGTGGTCCTTATCGTCAGGACCCCTTCTCTCCAGCATCAATTCTATTAATTTATTGATCATTTGAGCAATAAAGATAGCTTTCTTAAACCTAGTTTCTTCACTAGAATCCGTTCCCAGATGTGGAAGCAGGTATTCGTCAAGCAATCTATTAGCTCTCTCAATCCTCTGCTCTCTAGTTCTACCAACACCAACTCTAGAACCTATGAATTCTAGCATAGCTTCAATACATTTTCTCCTAAGTTCTTTCTCATCAACTTCTTCACCAGGCTCTATTTTTGGGAAAAGAGGTTGTGCTTGAAGAATGGATGGTAGGAGATAGCTCTGGACCTCGGGATCTAGACTAACAGCTGTTGTTATATCTGCTTCACTAGTTAAACCAAGAGCAGCCATTAGTATTACAGCCGGGATCCTTATGCCTCTCAAGTTAGCGTAGAAAATACCGTCCTTCCTCCTCTCAATAATTAATTGAGACCTCCTACCTTTAGCGGTACTTATTACTTTAGCTACGTGTGTTACAGCAGATCCTTCCTCGACTTTATCAACCAATATATTGTTACTAGCAAGTTCTTCCTGTGCAACAACTATTCTCTCACTACCATTAATTATGAAGTATCCACCAGGATCCTTGGGGTCTTCACCGAGTTTCACTAATTCTTCATCACTAAGTTTACTCAACGGATCTATTTTTGATTTCAACATAACCGGTATATCGGCTAGTTTAAACTTATAAGTTTTAGGTAGATTACTTATTGAAACCTCTATATAGAGTGGAACAGAGTATGTGAGATTCCTTAATCTACATTTAATAGGCGTAACTTCTTTCTCACCAACATCAACATCTTTAGCTAACGGTACTTCTCCAATAGAGTAATCTTTAATTTCAACAACAGTATTCTCATTTATTTGTATTCTTTTGAAATCCCTAATGATCTCTGGAAGCAAGTAATCAATGAATCTATTATAGCTATCGAGATGCTGTCTAACTAACCCGTACTCCTTATAGAAAGCTTCCATTACACTCCAAAGATCATTAACATCCAGTTCCTTATCCTTAACCCTCTTCCTCTCCACTCTCCTCTTCTTCACCTGCTTCTTCAGACTCCTCACCCCCTTCTAAATCTATAACTACGTATCTATAGAAAACACTTGAACCAGCTGTAGGGCTTTTACGAATAATCTCTATGATATCGCCCGGTTTGGCTTTAATAGCTTTTACAACCGGATCACTAGCGGAAATCCAAGGAAGATCCGCTGGAGACGAACAACCAAGTTTCTTTAAAACATCTTTAGCTTCTTCAGGAGATAGAACTCTATGCTTTGGAACAAGCTCGTGTTCTAGAATGTTGATTCTCCTCATATATTTGATCATAAATAGGAATCCTCAATAAAATATAAGCTTAGAGATTCACATTATACTAGGGGTTAATAAATTTAGTAAATGAGTGGACCGGCCGGGATTTGAACCCGGGACCTCCCGGATTCCGGCACTAACGCTGCCAACCGGGCGCTCTTCCGGGCTGAGCTACCGGCCCATGTCTAAGTAGTATTTAGAGTAGTGGTAGCCGGGTTTTATATCTTTACAGCATTACCTCTAAATTCCTTTTTCAATAAATCCACGTATTTCTAAGTGCTACTGAAGATTAATTCCTAACCTTACTCTTAAAATAATTTTGAAACCACGATATTATACTTGAAAAACAACTGTGTCTAGTGGAGGGTTTTTGAGTAATATTATAGATGAATTGATTAGAGAGAAGTTTAAGAAAGAGAGCCTTATATTTCAGAATAAAGAGATCTTGCATCCAGAGTATATTCCAGAAACGCTTCCACATAGGGATAACGAGATCAGGAGATTAGCTGAAATACTACTGGTTTCTCTTAGAGGAGAGAGGCCTAGTAACGTGTTGATCTATGGTTTAACCGGTACCGGTAAAACGGCTGTTACTAAATACGTTGTTAAACACCTTTCAGATAAAGCGTTGAATCTCAACGTTAAGATTAGTTATGCATATGTGAATACTAGGAAAGTAGATACTACTTATAGAGTAATAGCTTCAATAGCTTCATCTCTTGGTTTAAGAATACCGTTGACTGGTTTGGCTATCAGTGAAGTTTATAGAAGATATATTAATGCATTAAATAGTTGGAGCGGTCTACACATCGTTATACTTGACGAAATAGATTATTACGTTAGGAGAGAAGGAGATGATCTACTATACAAATTAGTTAGAATTAATGAAGAGCTCAGTGGAGCTAAAGTATCGTTGATAGGTATAACTAATGACCTAAATTTCGTTGAAAACCTAGATCCAAGAATTAAAAGTAGTTTGGGAGAAGAAGAAATCGTTTTCCCACCATATAATGCTGAACAATTATTCGACATACTCTTGGAGAGAGCTAGCAAGGCTTTCAAACCCGGAGTTATAGATGAAGAAACCATATCTTACTGTGCTGCACTAGCAGCTAGAGAACATGGTGATGCTAGGAGAGCACTAGATTTATTGAGATTAGCCGGTGAAATAGCTGAGAGAGAGGGTTCTAGTAGAGTTACAAATGAGCATGTGAAGAGAGCTTCACTAGAACTCGAAGAGGGTAGGATTTATCAAGCAGCATCAACTCTACCGCTCCACGCTAAACTACTATTGAAATCCATTATAGCTTTAGTTAAGAAACAAGGTTCTTGTACAACTGGTGAAGCATACAATAAATATGTTGAATTAACTAGAAGTTTGGGTTACGAACCTCTAACACAGAGGAGGATTAGTGAAATGATTAATCAACTGGATATGATGGGTTTAATCAACGCTACAGTTGTTAATAGAGGGAGATATGGTAAAACGAAATTGATAAAGATTAGTAGTGATATTATAGATACGATTGAGAGATCTATTGGTACCATACATTGAGATTACTGGGTGTTGATGATGGCTACTTCCCACCATGGTTTAAATCGAAGAGAGGCTATACCATATTAGTCGGTGTAGTCTACAATAATGGTAGATTAGAATCCATAATGTACGATAAAGTTCTTGTTGATGGAGAGAGTACTACAGAACTAATTATCTCCTATGCGAAACAATGCTGTAAAGTTGAAGCATTAATTCTCGATGGAGTAACTTATGCTGGATTCGACGTTGTAGATATTTTCCGTATTTGGAGAGAGACGGGCACGCCTGTAATAGTTGTTCAACAATACAAACTAGATCTAGGTAAAATTAGGAGAGCGTTGGAGAGGAATTTCTTAGATTATGAACGTAGATTCAGGATTATAGAAGAAGCTGTTAAACTAATGAAACCATATAGAACAATGTGGAAAACAATTCTAATCGCTAATTTAGGTTTAGATAACTCCTCAACAATAGATTTGTTGGAGAAAAACATGATCTACAGCCCCATACCTGAGCCGCTGAGATATGCTCATCAAATAGCATCCGCTATAAGCAAGAGGATCAGTTATAAATTGATCAGCGGGCCCGCCGGGATTTGAACCCGGGACCTACGGGTTAAAAGCCCGCCGCTCTACCGTGCTGAGCTACGGGCCCACTCTAATACTGTTTAACCTATTTCCCTCATTATAAATATTTTAGGTTAACTCATTATGTAAAAATTATTAAGTTTTGTGAATCAAGATTATGTTATAGCAGTATAGCCGGGTCGTCTAGCGGCCAAGGATGCGGGGCTCTGGCCCCCGTGACCGGGGTTCGAATCCCCGCCCGGCTACTTCTTCATTAATTTAAATGCTTCACTATAGGTTTGTTTATAGAGCTCCGTCGACTCTAGTTTCCTCCTATCTCTAACGTATTTCGTTGAAGCTACTCCTTTAGGTAACCCGTATTTCCTGCTCCACTCGTCTATCTCTACACTATATTGTTTCAAAACCCTATCTCTATAGATATCGTCGAAAATATTGTAGGCACAGAAAGGTATTAGTTTACCATCAGGTGTCGCGTAGTGTATGTTACACCTCATTACCCTCTGGATATCGTAATTATACAGGTCCATAAAATGCATTGAACCCAGGAGTAGCATCTTGTAGTGAAGCTCAGCTAATGCACTATAGTTCCTCATAGCGACTATGTTGAAGAGGATTTTGTAGAGATTGAAACCAGGAGGCATTTTATCCTCGTAGAAGAATTTCCTAATAGAGTATAGGAATTTCAAACCAACGAGTAGTCTCGTTGAACCGCTGAATAACTCATTCCACTTCTCTTCAAGATATTCTAGAAGACCATCTACATCAACGAAATTAGTTATCGGTATGAGTTTCGGCAACCCCTTTCCAGTTTTATCAACGTAGACATAAGTTGCTGCACCACAGAAGGGGTGGTTAGCCATCTCTATCTTAAACTCCCCCGTTAACCCCTCTATGAATCTAGAGAATATTGCTGAAACTGGAACTGGGTACCAAGCCTCCGAAGGTATTTCTCCTTCAGTTTGTTCTTCAACAGCTTTAATTAAATCAGCAATAGTAACTCTATACTTAGCTCTCTCATACCTCTTCATCATTCCAGTAATACTGACTGGTTGGAAATTAACGCTTCTAACGATATCGTTATGTAAAGATGCGAATCTAATTATTGCTCCAACTTCATGCATATTAACGTTATTTATAACTGTTGGAACGAGGACAACGCTCGTCATACTGGATCTACGGAATACTTCAAAAATATATGGTATTTCCCAATGGTTCTTCCAATTAGTAATTGGTGAAACGCCGTCAAAACTTAAATAAACAGTATTAACACCACTACTCCTTATTACTTTAGCATAATCAATTGCTTTAACAGGGTCTTCCCAATACAGTTGTGAAAACTTTATTCCATTAGTGTTCAGCTGAATATGTTTCACACCCATTTCACGTAGGAGTCTAATTATATCAACAAGATCCTCTCTAAGTAGAGGTTCGCCACCAGTTATCTGTACATTAACAACTACACCCTGCTTGAGAATAGCTTCCACCATACTCCTAATCTGTTCTAAACTAGGTTCGTATACGTAACCCATAGCTTCCGAATAGAAGAAACAATACCAACAACTTAAATCACATCTATTCGTTACAACTAGATTCACGAGACAACTATGTTGTTTATGGAGAGGACATAATCCACAACTGAATGGACATAGTTTCTCGTATTGAGTATATATTGCTCTAGGACCTCTACCTTCTTCAATCCATTTACTCATCCTCTTATACATAGCGCTATCTCCATAATATAATTCCTCGACCTCGCCGTGTTCTGGACAAACCCTCCTTATGTAAACCCTACCGTCTCTCTCAACCAATACACTATTTAGAATCCTATAGCAATAGGGACATACGCTCTGCGTAACCGAGAGTATTTCCTCACCCTGTTTTAAACCAGGTATAGAGTAGCTAATTTCAAAAACACGTTTACTCAAAACCAGATCAGCCCCATCATTTTAGTAAACAAGAATATTTGGTTTCAAATAATAAATCATATGTTTACCATGAGTGACAACTTATAGATGATTAGGTGGTTTATAACGTTAATGTATAAAAAAATCGTTATTGCTGGAACACCTGGAGTTGGTAAAACTAGTGTTGCTAAAGCATTATCAGATAGAATAGGGGGGTTTCATTTAGATCTGAGTAGTTTCGCGATATCTAGGAATCTAATACTGTATTATGATGAAGCTAGAGAGAGCTACGTTATAGATGAGAATCGGTTGGTTCGAGAAGTTGTTGAAATACTGAAGAACGTGGAGATCGTGGTAATAGATACGCATTACCCAGAAATCATACCGAGAGATGTTATCGATATTGTTTTCATATTAAGACTACACCCCAACGTTCTCTACGAAAGACTTAGATCTAGGAATTGGCCTATAAGGAAAATTAAAGAAAACGTTTTAGCTGAAGCACTCTCAATAGTTGCTCTCAACGCTCTAGAACACTACGGTGTTGAAAAAGTTTTCGAAATAGATACAACTAGTTTGAGTATCGAAGAAATAGTGTTCACTATAATCAACACTATGAAGGGGGGTAGGGAGCTGGAGCCTGGAATTAGGATCGATTGGCTTGAAAAAATCTCTCCCGAGGATCTGGATAAATTTAGCGATCTAGGTTTTAATAATGAAGTTTAATTAAGATATGTTGATGAACATATATCTAGAAGAAGTATTTACAAGTGGTTGTAAATGGTTGTTAAAGTAGAAGTTAGAGAAAGAGAGAATATTGTTTATGAAATAGAAGCTAATGGTTTAACAATTAAGGAACTTTTAGTAAAACTCGGTTTAATACCTAGCGAATACGTTGCTGTTAAGAATGGTAATGTTGTTACGGAAGAGGATAGAGTTGTTGATGGAGATACTCTAATTCTATATCCTGTTAAATCAGGAGGTTAACCACCAGTTGGTTGTTTAATAACAACTATTCTATCGCTACTAGACACCTCTGTCTCCACATCCTTAACTAGAGAATCGTTAACGAGTACTGTAACATAATCTGGATTGGTTTCACCAATATGCTCAATAATATCCTTAACTCTAATCTTCTCTTTACTAATCTCTACAATCTCGTTATCGGGTAAAACTAGAACTTTAACCACACTCTCCACCTCTTTCGAAAATATTCTTTTCAATACATTAATCCTCAATTATGTTTAGAAGTTTATTCACAACTTCTAATGCGTTACGACCAATTATTCTAATCATAGCTTCCTTCCCAATATCTCCAATATCATAGATTATGTCTGGAGGACTAGTCGTTATTTTAGAAACTTCATTTGCAATCCACTTCATAGTAGCGCCCTCAATTCTCCTAATATCATCAGGCTCCATTCTCCTATCGATAAAAACAACTTTATACCCCTTAACTCTAGCATTATCAATGATTTTCTCATCATATTTTATGTTCAACGCAGACCTGATCTCTGGGTAGATTCTCTGCAACTCAATAACTAGTCTAGCTAAGTGTTTCGAAACACCGAATTCGACTGGACCGGTTCTAAGCAGGGTTTCGCCGTACTTGATGATCCTACCTTTAACTCCAGCAACGTCGTTAATACTCCTAGTGTATTCTGGAGGTAGGCTCATAACGATATTCATACCTACCTCCGGCATATACTCGATTATTTTCTTTGACGAATCCATTAATACGCAGATAGCTCTCTCTAATTCCTCAATAACCATATGTTTATATGCAGGTATGTAGAGCCAAGCCATCGGGTTAACGGGGCAATGTCCCCTACCGATCTTTAAACCATAGGATATAGCTGTAGTGATAAACTTCTTAGCTTCTCTAACAGCATCATATACGTTAGCTCCTTTAGCTAACTCTGCAGCTATAGCTGCTGAGAATGAACATCCCGTGCCATGAGTACATCCATCAAGTACTCTTTCCGATTCAAACGTGTAGAATTGATTGTTCCAATACATTACATCTACCGCTGTACTACTAGTTAAATGACCTCCTTTTACAATAGCAGCTTCTACACCTGTTTCATCAACGATCTTCTTAGCAGCTTTCTTAGCTGAATCCAGATCCTTTACTTCAACACCAGATATTCTCGAAGCCTCAGGCGCATTAGGCGTAACTATTTTAGCTAGAGGTAGGAGTTTCTTAATTAGAGTATCTATAGCGTCGTCTCTGAGTAGTTTAGCTCCACTCTTAGCGATCATAACTGGATCAACAACTAGTGGAAAACCGATATCATCAACAGCTCTAGCTACTGTTTCAATGATCTCGGCATTACTGAGCATACCTGTTTTACCAGCATCTATACCCATATCGATAGCAATAGCAATTATTTGTTCATAAACAACATGTGGTGGAATATCGTGAATAGCTCTAACTTCATAAGTATTCTGAGCCGTAACGCTAGTTAAAGCTACAGTTCCATGAACACCCAATGCAGCGAACGTCTTGAGATCCGCTTGAATACCAGCACCCCCGCCTGAATCGCTACCGGCTATAGTAATAGCAATTGGAATTCTCCTCATACAAAACACCATAATTAATCTAAACTAAACCACGCGAAATACCTAAAATATTGATACTTATAGATACTTATAGACAAATAATAACTCCTTAGATAAAATTCACTAAGATAAGTGTTGAGAAGAGATTATGGATCCGGAAATAGAAAAATTAATTAGAGAAATCAGCGAATGCAGTAGATGTGGAAGATTTGTTATTGATAAACCATGTTTAATACACGATATATACCGTAAATTCATGCCGCCAAAACCACGAGCACTAGTTATTAGTGAATCCCCGCCACCGGGTCCCAAGAAGGACTATTTATACAATATAGGTGAGTATGATAGACTACGACAAGCTCTCGCCAAGACTTTTGAAATCCCGGAAAACGAAGTTATAAATTACCTCTACAATAAACACGTATTCTGGACTACAGCAATTAAATGCAGACCTATTTCAGAAAAACAACTAGAGGCTATGGGAATTAAAATTAACTTTAGAGAAAAATTTCTCGAAACACTAAGAATTAATTGTAGAAAACTACTCGATCTAGAGATAAGAATTATCAAACCAAACGTTATCGTAGCTTTAGGAACAAAAGCTAAGAAATCATTAATAGAGTTAAATCTTAAACCACATTTATCGTGTTATCACCCACTATACTATAGTAGGAGGGGGGAATTAAATAAATTGAGGAGTATTCTTGAAAAATCATTCGAAATAATTGGGCAAAACTATGGATCCACTGATTAAACGAATAATAAATACCCATAATAACGCGAATCATAATTACAAATAGGTACTTACAATGATGTTGAACAGTATGGAAACATTATTTTCCAAATTAATCAGTAAGTACAGTGAAACAACAATACTAATCTCATTAACCATAATATCCTCGGCCAACCATAATAGTAGCTTAGTATTAAACCCTATTATGTAAATCAAAATAATAGTATAGTCTAGTATAACGGAATAGAACCCTATTTAGTAAACCAATTTATAAACAAGAGTGTTTCGAAGAAATTTAGAATTAGTTCCAGTAATACTACATGCAGGGATTTACATACTAGTTTGTTAATATGATATGGGTTCTTTAACCCCTAGATCGTTGGAAAAACCACATTAATTAATACCTAATATGAG
>Ga0209394_1000403_pt1 | contig 34934 bp, 35 predicted proteins | sample JNZ201metaG_FD_184122 | JGI IMG/M metagenome (GOLD analysis project Ga0209394, IMG submission 184122) | Hot spring microbial communities from Jinze hot spring, China to study Microbial Dark Matter (Phase II) - JNZ 20120812A (SPAdes) (version 3) ...
AGAAGATGCGCTACTCCTCAAAAAGTACTACCAAACAATACAATAAAACGGCAAACATATGTACAATACACCAAAAACACTTAAATTGAACTAGCAACTACAGACCTACTGGGCCCGTAGCTCAGCCAGGACTAGAGCGCCGGCCTCCTAAGCCGGTGGTCAGGGGTTCAAATCCCCTCGGGCCCGCCACACAATTGAATGGCTTCAACGTTTTTCAAATGCTTTCTGAGCATACGTTGTATATGATGAATATCAGCAATGCGATTGGAAGAGCTGAAAGAGATTGCTGCAGCAATCTCTTACATCGAGTAAGGTTTTAGCGTAGAACACGCTGAACGAGATGGAAGCCTGCACTATGGTAGCCACGATACGATAGATTTATATTGGTGCACATTTATAGTATCAAGGTGTGACTTGATATGGTTTCAAAAGAGCTTATCGAAAAAGCTAGGAGGCTCCATGGACATATATGTCCGTTTCTCGTGCTAGGTCTTAGAATGTCGGAGATGGCTATGGAAAGGCTTGGTGTTAGTAGAGCAGGCGTTGTTGAAACTATTGAAGAGGAGCTGATAGCTGTTGTTGAAGTTAATAACTGTCTAGTTGATGGTGTTCAAATAGCTACTGGATGTACCTTTGGCAACAATTCACTAATATACCTTGATTTAGGCAAGAATGCTGTAGTGCTATTTAGAAGAGGTAGAAGTAGAGGTATTAGGGTATACATAGATTCTGAAAAACTTAGGCAGAAGTACTTCCCTGAGGAAGCAATTAAGCTTTTTCAAAAAGTTGTTGTTGAGAGAAAAGGTAGTAAAGAGGAGGTAGAGAAGCTCCATATTTTGTGGGAAGAGATAGGCTATAGAATGGCTGAGATACCTAGAGAAGAATTTGTTATTCAAGATGTGGAGCTTATTGAGGATATAGAGAAAGCACCTATATTCAAAAGTGTTAGATGTTCAAAATGTGGAGAACTTGTTATGGAGACAAAAGCTTTGAACATCGATGGGCAAATATTATGCTACGCTTGTTCGGGCTTAGCTATAGATGCTGTTATAGGCAGAGGTATTCATAAGCTCAGAAGTATTCCCTATGGAATTGTAGGTATTAATGCTACCCAATAACTACAGCTTTCAAATCTTTAATTACTTTCGCTTTAACCTCAAACACCTTCTCAATGTTTTCGGATGTTAGAACATCTTCTGTTAATCCAAAAACAACTACATCTCCGTTTTTGAGCATTACAACCTTATCTGAAAATCTATAAGCGTGTGTAAGATCGTGTAAAGCCATAATAACAGCTACACCTCTTTCTTTGGCCAGATATCTGATAAGCTTTAGAATCTCCACCTGGTATCTGGGATCAAGATTTGATGTAGGCTCATCCAGTAGTAGAACCTTAGGCTCGGCTACAAGAGCTCTTGCAATAATAATCCTCTGTAGTTCACCACCGCTAAGTTGACTAAGCTTTCTAAATACTAGGTGTTCGGCTTCAACAACTCTGAGAGCTTCAAAAGCTTTAGCTACGTCTACTTTACTATAGCTAAAGTCTGCATAAGGTCTTCTCCCGGTTAAAACAAAGTCTAAAACCATCATATTTGTCACGGGGTCTATTCTCTGGGGTACATAGCCTATGATCTTAGCCAGTTCCCGTCTTGCATAACCATGGATATCCCTATTATCTATGTATACAGATCCTCTACTCGGGCTTAGTATACCATCTATTGTTTTAAGTAGTGTAGTTTTACCGCTTCCGTTTGGACCTACAATAGCTACTACTTCTCTCGGCAAAATTTCAAGTGTAGTACCGTTAAGAGCTCGGTGTTTTCCGTAGTAGATATACACATCTACAACTCTTATAATCACCATCTAGCCGAACCTCTAAGGAGCATAAATATTAGGAGTGGTGCACCTAAAAACGATAGAACTATACCAACAGGCAAAACTCTTGGAGATAGAGCTATTCTCGAAATTGTATCGGAAAGTATGAGAAGTATAGAGCCTAGAAGTATAGATGCTGGCACTAAGTATCTATGGGATCCGCCAACGATGGATCTAGCTATATGTGGTGCAACGAGGCATAGGAATGCGAGTACGCCAGCAAAAGATGTTGCAAGGGATGCTCCGAGAGTCGCTAAGGTTATTGTTTTAAGCCTAGCGTTCTTAGGATTTACCCCAGAGGCGTAGGAAGTCTCGTCACCAAGTACTAGAAGATCTAGATCTAAGCTGGAAATCATGTAGAGGACTGCTATTGGTATAAAGCCTATTGCCATAATCGCCAGTTCTGTATTACCAATTCTACCAAGATCGCCAAAGGTCCAGAAAACTATTGTTGCTATCTGAAGCTCATTTAAAATTAGGTACTGTAGTAAGGCTAGTAGTGCTTGATATATGGACGCTAAAGCTATAGATGATAGGATTAGTGCATAAGGTGAAAGCCCGGCTTTATATGCTAAAGAAAGTACTAGAATTGCTTGTGCAAAAGCTAGCATAAAAGCTGCGAAGGGTAGTAGATAGGGCCTAGATATAGTGAAAAACCAGTATGCTGTTCCACCACCATATCCAATTATAAGGGTTACGGCAACACCTAAAGCCGCTGCATGTGAAATACCTAGTGTATAAGGTGAGGCAAGAGGATTCCTGAATACCGCCTGAGCTATCGCGCCAGCACCACCAAGAATAGCACCGATAATGGCTCCGGCTAGAACTCGTCTAAGTCTGATCCATAGGACTATGAACTCCTCCTCATGAGGCTTATAGCTTGTAAAAAACTTGAAAACATCAAGAAAGGTAACTCTATAAAGACCTAGAGAAGAGGTTATAGGGATTAGGAATAGGAGTAGCAGTACAAGCACCACCAAGACTAAAGCTCTAGACGAAAAAAGTTCTTGAACCGATCCGACATTCATATATTTACCCACAGTTAAATAGATCACCGAGCTGTCCAAAACCTCTGCCAAAGCCTTTAACAAACTCCTCGTACAGCCCTTTACCAAGGAACGCCATGAATATCTCGTCGGCTTTAGCCACAGGATCTATATCTGTAAATTTTTCTGGATATAACACTTTGCCTATGTAGTACGTATCTGCAAGTGCAGTGGCAATGTTAGTATGGTAGTAGTTAAACGGTAGTATTGAGTATACTTTACCATCTCTGAATGCTTTTAACGAACAGTATTTCACCTTATCTTTAGCAAAATCATCTAAAACAACATCCAAATTGTTAAGATCTATAAATATTACATCTGGCTGTTTCTGCAGTAGATACTCAAAATCAAGTTCTACAAAACCGTGTTTTTGGCTAACCTCATCAGCTATAGAATTCGTGTTTAATAACAATAGGGGTGGAAATCCTGCTTGGGATGCTGTAAAAGGTCTTTTACCAGCATAAGATACGGCTCCTACGTATACTATAGGCTTGCTATCTATATCTTTTACCCTTAGCGTGAGATCAGAAACTACCGAATCTATGAATTTGCAAATTTCTTCAGCTCTAGCTTCTCTCCCCAGCACCTTACCCAATAATCTTAAAGCTTTTTTCACAGGCTCTAACTCAACGTAGCCAGCAGGACTATAATCAACGGCTATAACTGGGGCTCCGACTTCTTCTGAAAGTCTATCAGGATCGTATAAAGCTGTATAACCTAGGAACATCACAACAAGATCTGGTTTGGCTATCCTGATCTTCTCTGGATCAGGTGGATTCCTAGGACCCCCAGTGCCTACAATTGGTAGGCCCCTAAATAGCTCTCCGTAAGCCATAGCGTAATCTCTACCTGGAGTAGTCCACGTATGCTCAACCTCTTCGGTACCTACGACAAGATCTAGCGAATTCAGATAGGAAATTAACCTAAGCATACCAGGTCCTAAGGCTACAATTCTCCTAACATCTCTTGGAACTTTAACAACTCTTCCAGCAAAATCTTCAACAGCTATGTAGTTTTCAGCCTCTTTAGCTATAGAAGAGCGGTTTATATAGCTATAAACTAGAATAGATGCTACTACAAGGATTGCTAAGATCGCCATCACAATAGATATCCTAAATGCATTCAGCATATCCTGTACGCCTGTACACTAGGCATTATAATATGTGCACCTTTTTAAGCATACATGCAGTTTACAACAATGTTAGTGCTGGACTATGGATACTATAACATTAGACTTTAATGCCTTTAAATTCACTCCTAATGTATAGAATGATAGTTGAAGAGTATTCGGAAGTCCCTAGACCACCTATTATAGCCTTATGGAACTATACTAGAAGTCCAAAGCTTTTCCTACCATAAATTTCAGTACTCCTTCTATACATATATTACCCAATGCTATTTTCCACGCTCATACCATGGATTAGAACCTCTAGTTTGGTTCACACAACCCAATTCTCTATGAATGCTCTACTCTGTTTGTCGCTGGCACATCATCAACTCCATTGCCTACGAATATACTATTTTGCATCCATTTCTGTTGACTTTCTAAGAGCTTTGCTTTTATTACCCTCCAGTCTGGGTTCGGCATTATGCATTTTCTATACCTTCAATCTCCACTATGCTTTTAGTTGTACTGGTGGGGTCTCATGATATAGGTATTGCTTTCATTCCCTTACGTTTTAGTCAATTCCACTATCTTTACCGTTTCTTCTCTAGATTTTTATAGCTAATTTAAATTTAACTAACCTGCTATCTATAGCAACGCGCCCTTGGATATCAACCGAAGATGAGGGCTGGTAGCCTAAGGTAATCGCAATCTAAGTGTGCCTCTGGATAATGCTCTACATACCTTAATGATAATTTTCCTATTGAGAAGTGGTGTTACCAGTAGCTTGTCTCACTAGATGTTAGTGTCCCATTAGTTTAGTTAACTAGCTTATTAATGTGTACTGTGTATTATTCTTGCGTGGTGATTTAGATGTCTGTCGATGATGTTGAGGGCAAGATCATAAACTATTCAAGGTCCTTGAACGATTATATTATTAAGCTGAGGAGAGAGATTCATATGTATCCTGAATTAAGATTTGAGGAGTACAGAACCGCTCAGCTTGTACTAGATGAGCTTAGTGCTATGGGTATTGAGGCGTTTAGGGTTGCTGGTACTGGTGTTATTGGCGTGGTTAGGGGCTCTGGAAATAACGGTATAGTTGCTCTGAGGGCTGATATGGATGCTCTACCTATTCATGAGGAGAATGATGTTTTCTATAAATCTAGAATTCCGGGGAGGATGCATGCTTGTGGTCACGATGCTCATGTAGCTATGCTATTAGGTGCTGCTAAAGTATTGAATGAGCTTAGGGACTACTTGAATGGTTCTGTTAAGCTTGTTTTCCAACCTGCTGAAGAGGGTGGTGCAGGTGCTGAGAGAATAGTTAGGGAGGGTGTTTTAGATGATGTTGGGGCCATCTATGGGATTCATGTATGGGCTGAGCTACCATCAGGTGTTATAGCTACCAGAAGAGGGGCTATGAATGCATCAGCAACATCATTCATAATTAGGATCAAGGGTTTGGGAGGCCATGCAGCGCATCCAGAGCTAACTAGGGATCCGACGACACCAGCAGCAGATATATACAATGCCATTCAGAAGATAGTTTCTAGGGCTGTAGATCCGTTTACACCCATAGTTATCTCAACACCTAAATTTGAAGGTAGTAGTGCAAGTAATGTAATTCCCGATGAGGTCAGAATCTACGGAACTTTAAGAGTCTTCGATCTAGAGCTGAGGGATAGGATTCTAAAAAGACTAGAAGCTATAGTGAAACACTATTCGCTTGCCTGGGACTGTGAAGGTATTCTAGAGCTTTCTGAAGTTTCATATCCACCGGTAGTAAACACCCCAGAGCTAGCCGATTTCGTTATGAATATAGCTAGGAAGTTAGGTGACGTTAGAGAGGCTCCTATGACTATGGGAGCAGAGGATTTCTCGTACTATCTTCAGAAGATACCAGGAGTATTTATTGTATTAGGAATTAGAAATGAAAGTAAAGGAATTGTGTATCCGCACCACCACCCAAAATTTAATGTAGATGAAGAGGTGCTCTGGAAGGGAACGGCACTATATGCGTTACTAGCCTATAATCATCTAAAAGCAGGCGTATATGTTAAGAAGTGCTGAAGATGGATACATACATCGAACACAAATCTTTTTAGAGAATAATTAGGTAATGAATGTGGGAAATAGAGCAACAGTTATCAACAGCACAAATACGATGGTGTGCTACATATAAATTTAAGAAGAATTGAGATAGATCTAGTTGGGCTCAGCGTTTGCACCGATCATCAATCTTCAGACCCGGGCTCAATTACATCATAGCACTCCATCTTAAGGTATCGAGATGCTAGTATTGTAAACCTCGTTTTCTGGTTCCTGCTATAAAGGTAATTTAATTTAATGTTTTTAAGGGTTGTATTCCTTTATCTTTGTTGATGAGGCGTATAGTGTGTCGCTACAGAGATACATACCTATGCCAAGGGGCGCAGGACTCTCAAACCATACATATGTGGAATACAATTTAACTGTAGGTTACAGAAATGGTGTGAATGTATCTATGGAAATCGCCCCAGGGGAGCAGCAGCCATTTATACTACCATGGAGCTACTTATTGTATGCATTTTTGATTTCATTAATTGCAATAATAGCTGTTATCGCAGTTTTCTATATGTCATTTGGATATAGGGGTACCATAGCTAGAATTGTTTCTGGTACAAAGGAGGGATATAGAGGAGTTCCAGAGGTTACGTATGTATATACCGGTGTTAAAGCTATTTTACGTAAATACTATATGAAACTTAGAGAAAAAGTGCAATGTCTTCAATGTACACCAAGGGAAATAGCATTCAAGATCGGTATATATGGTAGGTTTGCTGATGTATATGAAGATGTTGTCTATGGATGTAAGGAGAGACGAGATATAGATAGAGTTTTAAGTGAGGTAGATCATATAGATGAAACAAAGTAAGGCACTTCTCATCACCATACTGCTTATAGCTCTCCTCACATTTTCACAAACTGGAGCACCACTGTACACAACTATTGAGTACGATCCGCCATCAATATTCAACAATGGTTCTGGAGGTATAAGCAGATTCTACATTGAGGAGGTATATAGACGTAGAGTTGAGGTAATATACAGCTTAGAAAACCTACCATACTATGATTCAAATAAGTATCTCCTTCTCATAATAGGCCCAGATAGTGATGTAGATGGATATGAGGAGGTTATAGCATGGGTTGGTAGGGGAGGAGTAGCAATGATAATGGATGAACTGAACCATACTACGTCATTTTTACATAGTATTGGTGTCTATCAGGGAACCTTATATAGAACCGTGGATATTGGAGTATGCAACATAGGTAACAGTACTATCAATGTGGTATTCAATGTATTTAGAGAGATTAGAGCTGATAATACCAAGGCACAGCTACTGTGTGTAGTGGATGGAAATCCGGTAGCACTTCTACTACCATATGACAATGGCACATTCATTGTATTTGGTGATTCGAGCCTTATAATAAACAATGTTATGGACACGGTACATTCAGTAAATAATACGCTCCTCATAGATCTCTTAATAGGTGGGAGGGGTATAGTTGTTTATGAAGGTTCGAGAATATACAGTACAATTGAAGCTAGGGTAATAGCACGCGTTCTAAATACCATCCCTATACTGATGAATATGGTTATCGCATATCTAGTAGGTTCCGATTGCATTCGGAGGATTATAGCCTTTCTATCTATTATATGTTTGGTAGCGATCTATACAATTAATCGGTTTGGTATCTCTAGAAAGCTGAATATAGGTCTAAAAAAGGTGGTGAAAGATAGAGAAGGGTATAGCGTGCTGGCTAATGATATAGCTAAAGGTGTATCTATATGGCTGAAGGAAATAGAAAGATAAAAATAGAGCGGTATACAGCACTAATCGATAGAGCTATTAGAAACATACAGGTAAAGATAGTGGGGAAGAGAAGGGAGCTGGAACTAATTCTAGCTACACTATTTGCAGAAGGACATGTTCTACTTGAGGGGGTGCCCGGAGTTGCCAAGACACTGATTGCTAAATGTATAGCGACCACGCTTGGCCTCGAGTTTAAAAGAATTCAAGCCACTCCAGATATGCTTCCATCAGATATAATCGGGGTTCAAATATTTGACCCTAGAGAGGCTAAGTTCATATTTAGAAGGGGTCCCATATTTACAAACATACTATTTGTTGATGAAATAAACCGAGCTCCTCCAAAAACGCAATCGGCTCTTTTAGAAGCTATGCAGGAGAGGCAGGTAACCGTTGAGGGTACTACCTATAAACTTCCACAACCATTTCTAGTAATAGCTACCATGAATCCAATTGAAATTGAGGGTACTTTCCCACTATCTGAGGCACAGATCGACAGATTCCTATCTAAAATTACCATCGGTTATCCAACAATCGAGGAAACCGTTGAAGTGCTGGGAAAATTGCATGAGATAACACAGCTGGACGATCTCAAACCAGTTCTAAATAGAGATGATGTAGCAATGCTTATAGATATCACAAAGCAGGTTTATGTCGATGAAAATATCAGGAAGTATATTGCAGCAATTGTTGAAGCAACGCGAACACATCATATGGTCAAACTGGGAGCATCGCCACGTGGGGCAATAGCACTGTATATGCTTTCGAAGTCTATAGCTCTAATGAGAGGTAGAGACTATGTTACACCAGATGATATAAAATATGTAGCACACGCAGCACTCACACACAGAATCATAGTGAAAAGCGAAGCTAAAATCTCAAGGATACAACCTCAAGATATCATAGATGATATTATGGAGAAAGTTGATATACCTTGAAAGCGACGTTTACAAGTGTTGTACATCTTTCAATATCCATTATGATGCTTTTCTATGCATTTCTATCCAGAAACGCGTTCTCCCTAGTACTATCCCTTGCAATGATTCTCATCTACTACAATGAGTACAAGTCATTTGAAGATGCAGATAGATCTATAGGGAAGTTGAAAATTACGAGAACAATTAACCGCACTGTATGTAGCGAACTTGAGTACATAGAGGTCACAATAAATATTGTCAATCAAGGTTCTAGAGCAATACCACGTATGATGATTGTCGATGTACCTCCTAAGTACATCAAGCCAGAGAATGGTAAAGCAAAATTCGATGTTACAGTACCCCAGGGCTCTTCTATTGAGATAACATATAGGGCCAGGGTTCTAGCGCCCGGAACCCACGATTTCAATGAGCTGGTGTTGACTGTAAGTGATGCACTAAACTATTTTTATAGTGAATACAGATTTAATATTAGGACAACGGTTGTAGCACTACCACTGTCAATTCCAATAAAAATAGATATAGAAAGCCTACAGAGGCTTCTCAGTATACATACTAAAGGTAAAGCCATCGGAGGCGCATACAATATAGCTAACATTAGGGACTACACACCAGGAGATGATATAAGGAGAATCATATGGAAAGTATATGCAAGAACAGGAAGGCTTATGGTTAGAGAGGATTATGGAGAGGCAAAAGCAAGGACACTCATCCTAATCGATATAAAGAAGTATATGTGGAACATAGGTGAAGAACCTAACACACTGGCACATATACAACTCAGGTATGCTAGGTCGCTGATAGAATACATTGCAAGAAATGGAGCTACGATAGATGCCTCGATTTGCAGCGGTATAATACCTAAGGTTGTGGAAAGCGTCAATACAGCGTTGGTGGAATCGCTGTATAGAATATTCTCAGTTCTGGATAGTGGAGGTGGATGTGAATCCACTATAGAGGTCTATACACAAGTTCCTGGCTATCTTGGTAGAGTAGCCAGTGATTACGACGCTGTGGTGCTTATAACAAATCTCATAACGCTAGCGTTAGAGGGATCTATCGCCCTTGAAGAGCTTCTAAAGGTATTCAATGGTAAATTGGTAATTGTGGTACTGGAAGATGGTACTAGAGAATTTATTGGAGTAGATAAAGCTGAGCTATTTGTAAGGTCTCTAATAGAGGTAGCCGAACGAGGAGGAGCAAGAATAGAGCTTCCTTCAGAGAGTTTTAGAGTGGATTTAAGGTGGTTAAAATGATAGAATACGTTCTAGCAATAGCGTTATCCATAGCGTTAGCTATAGATACCATCTATAGATCAGAATACATCTCTCTAATCCTACTAATAGCAGCCGCAGTCTTTTTAACGTTAGATCTATGGCTATGGATGGCTACGTTTATAGCTGTAGTAATTATTCATAGAGTGGCCGTATATATATTGAGAAGGAGTATTCTGGAGGCGGTAGGCTTACGATATATTTTAATCCACATTCTGAAACCATTAATCTATCTGGTAGTAGCACTAATACTATATCCACTGCTTGTTAGTGGTAAGATCATATTTCCTCTAATGGAGCGTTGGTCATCTCTAGTAATGTATACAGTCATAGTATTTCTAGCACTCGCACTGACGATACGACCATCACTTGATACAGTAGCCTCCATATCAAAATTCGTATTTACTAATCTATCATCTCTTACAAATACTTTGGCAATTTCTGCACACATTATAGGTATAGCAACACTCTTCTATTCCTATATAATCCTAAAAAACCTGGTACTCGTACTTGCCACTCTTTGGCTCATCTACTTAGTTTCTAGGAAAAGGCTTCCTACATTCTATGCTGCACTATTTGCAATTCTACCGTATCTATTAGCGCTCATATTAATCGAAGCTATTTTCTAATCATAGCTTATATTCTTCACGTATTCTATACAATCCTGTGATAATATTGGTTAGGGATAGAGTGATAATTGTAACTCTGATGGTAGCGGCGATAATGTTTTTTGCGATATCTACGATCTTTATGTACCAGGACAAGTATTTACAGGCATTGTTCACATTCGTAATAGGAATAATACTTCTCAGTAGTTCGCTTGCAGTTATGCGGGAATATATTACGCACAGTAATCGGGAATAGCAAAAGTTTTAGTATACACTATGCATTTTTATGTGGAAGAACAACCATCTTATGGAGAGAGGTATGATAAAAGGATATTTCGATGGACTGTGTGAACCAGTAAATCCAGGAGGTGTTGCTACATACGGTTATATAATTTATAGGAATGGAATGGAGGTAGCAAGGTGCTGTGGCATTATAGGTGCTGGCATGCTAGGCGACTATACTTCCAACAATATAGCCGAATATCATGCATTGATAAAATTGCTTGAAAAGCTAATTGAGCTGGGCATAAAAGAGGATATCGAGATATACGGTGATAGTCAACTTGTTATAAATCAGATCAATGGTGTATATAGGGTGAGGTCTGAGAGAATAAAACCGCTCTACGAGAAAGCTTTGGAGCTTCTGAAAATGTTACAGAATGTTAAGCTCATCTGGATTCCTAGGGAAATGAATAGAGAGGCTGATGGACTGTCGTACAAAGCATATATAGAATTCATGAATAGATATGGTGAGGCGGCACTAAGATACTATAGACGGCATCTATTAACAGAAAAGCAGAATAAAGCATTTAGAAAGCTTGGTATAGAGATCGCTCCATATATGCCGCGAAGACACTTCTGGAGAATATATATAGAACAGAAGCTGTAGGGCGAAAGTCATACTCGTTTAATTAGATTAGAGATGTAAACATACTAGTTGCAAGTCATAGGCTGGAATTCAATCTAAAGGAACACCGGACACTAAGGAAATATAATTCCCTATATACATAGATATCTAAGATGAGGAAACGCATCCTTACTGAGTATTATGATGAATAGCGAATCCCCCTGATATACATTGGAGAAAATATCTTTAGGTGGTATCATTCATTTCCAGAGGGATTTCGCTTATACTGTTCTGTCTCTAGATCGTATGCTTTATCTAATAAACTGGTTTTATATAGGTTTGTATAAGTTGATTCTAGGTTTGCTAAGCTGTTTCTTCTCCTCTTGTATCGATTTCGGGTTTGCACCCTCCATGGAGGGTATTCAGATATCTCCTAGACTTAGATTCTGCATCCCGCACCCTCTGTAAAAATTATATCGAGGTAACCTTGAAGTTGTGCAAAAAGAAACGAGATTCATGGAGCACTATGAAAGCTGTACATCTTGGTTGCTCAGGGAAGAATTTTTCTTCTTATCGGTAGCTTCCACCATCTTGAAAGTCTGTATATTCTTTGGTCGAGGTATGGGTAGGGATTAGTACTAGTTACCTATAACCCGTATGAGGTGTAGAACAGCTTTGGGTAACCGTTTAAAGTTCGATTTCGATCAGTATTTTTCTTCTCTGTGGTGGAATTCCCTTAAGAGAATCTATGAATCCATTTATTGTTGATCTGAGGATATTTTTAACAAATGGGTTAAGAGGTATATCCTTAGAATCTATAACTAGCCTTATATCTGATGATACGGGGCAACTATATACCTTTCCCATAGCATAGAACTTCACAAACATGGTACACGTTTCAAAACCACAAAGGCCACAATTATTCTGTGGAAGCTGATTCTCTAGAAACTTTAGAGCTCTCGATTCTACAAATGAAACTATACCATCTACATCATCTCTATTAAATACATTAACCCCCAGTCCACTAACCTCACTAGATACATTATCAGTGTGTATAACGGCTATGATGTTTCCTACAACATCTCTAGAGAGTGTATTAAATTCGTTATGGGAATCCACAACTGCTATTACATCTCCAATGTTACATCTCCTAAACCCCTCTACGATAACGATTGGTGCATTTACAAATCTTAAAATATGGTCTAGCGAATCCATCCATTTACTATAGTATATAGCACCGAGATTATTAGATGAGGCAATAACGATATCAGCACCTGCATTAATGTATCTGCTCGTATCTTTCTCATCTATATCGATACCATGAACAGCATGTTTAATAGCAGCAATAAGGTATCCTCTAAGCTTTAGCTTAGCTATTACAGAGGTTGCTATAGATGTTTTACCCTTGCCTGATTCAAGTGATACAAAGCGGAGCACGTAGGGTTTCACAACGATCACCATATGCATTATAATAGAAATAGCTGAGCCAACTTATATTATGATATGAGACATAGATCGCCGTATATTTAGAATTACGTTTATAAATATGTATATCACTACTACGTTACTGCTGGAATCTGATTAGGTGACTTGGATATGGATAGCGTAGGTCAGCGAAGTCCTGAAAAATGTTTTATTTATGTAACCACACCTATCTACTATCCAAATGATAAGCCTCACTTAGGGCATGCATATACTACTGTTTTAGCGGATATTATATCTAGATGGTTCTCTTTAGCTGGCTGTAATTCGTATCTTCTAACGGGTACAGATGAGCATGGTGCAAAACTTCAAAGGGAAGCTGAGAAGAGGGGTATGGATCCAAAGGATTTTGTTGACCAAATGGCCGAGGTATTCAAAGAATACTGGAAGATGTTGGGGATAGGTTATAACAGATTTATAAGAACTACAGAGCAGGAACATGAGGAAGTGGTGAGGTATGTAATCAGTAAGCTATGGGATAAGGGCTACATCTACAGTGGCAAATACAGGGGGTGGTATTGTACAGCCTGTGAGAAATTCTATAGTGAAGGCGAGTATGTTGTCGAGAATGATGTAGTTATGTGCCCTATTCATAGAAGGGTGCTTGAATTCATTGAAGAGGATACGTATTTTCTTAAGCTATCGCTATTCAAGGACTATGTGCTCAGGATTTTGAGGGAAGGCAACATTGTGTATCCAAAACATTACAGTGATGAAGTGGCTACAAAGATCGAGATTGAGGGGCTTCAAGATCTCTCTATAGCTAGACCAAAAACAAGGGTGAGCTGGGGTATCGAGCTACCATTCGATAATAGGTATGTTGTTTATGTATGGATAGACGCGCTCCTGAATTATTTAACAGGACTGGGCTACCCTAGGAATACGGATAGAATTGAACAATATTGGAGAAGCTCCGTACAGCTGATAGGAAAGGATATTCTATGGTTTCATACTGCAATATGGTTTACAATACTAGCAATGCTCGACCTACCACCACCTAAAAAACTACTTGTTCACTCGTATTTAACTATCAAAGGGCAGAAAATGGGTAAAAGCCTCGGTAACGTTGTATCCATCGATGAGATGGTTAAGAGATACGGTAATCCAGAGGTTGTTAGATTTATAATAGCTAGAATAGCAAATTATGATAAGGATGTCGAGGTTTCATGGGATATATACGATTCTATATATATGGGGGATCTACTCAATAACTATGGCAATCTAGTAAGAAGGGCAACAACACTTGCTATAAAAACGCTTAATGGCAATGCTATACGTGATTTAGATGAAGAATTTGCTAAAACTGTAGATAAGTTGAAGCAGCAATCCATCGACTACTATAACAGTCTTGAAGTTGCTACAGCAGTAAAATACACACTAGATATACTACATGAAACAAATGCATACATAAATAGAAAAGAGCCGTGGAGAACCATTAAACCAAACCAGACAATCTACACAGTGCTAGAGTCTATAAGAATTGCTTCACTCCTACTCCATCCAATAATGCCGGTGACCACCAGCAACATACTGAATAGCTTAGGTCTAGATAGAATAGAGCATGGATTAGAGCAATTTAAACTAGGTTACATAGAAAGGTATAATGTAAAGGAAGCACCAATTCCATTTAAAAAAATACGATAACATATATTAAAACAGAAATTGTGTCCTTCAAATCACTTTAATTTTCATATTGATTTATATCAGCAATACCGATTTTTCCACCACGATATTGAAATTACTTATGAATGATCTACCCTTTAATACCTCTACTCCAGTATATTGTTAATAATGGAGTCGAAAACTGAATAGTTCCTTCCCAAAAACCTTTAAGACGTAAGATGCACAGAGCAGTTCTAGGTCCAATTAGGAGTAGAAAAAATAGGTATGGGATGACAGTATCAACTGATATGATCTGGTGGGAGATCTGGGATCTCCAGTCGATTATTAAATCTGCCAATAGTCTTGCAGCAGTATAGCAATGGTTTAACAGCTATATATTATCATGTTTTCCTTCTAATTTTTTTAGGCTTTGTAAATCTTTTACCACCCTCATTGTAATGTTCCAACTTATCATCAGATGGATTGATTAGCTCTGGTGGAGCTTCAGATTTAAGGAGGCCCTTTGTATGTACAAACTCTAGGAGTAGATTGTAGTCAACATCTTTTAGAGATATCGGATCCGTATCAATTTTCTTGACATTTCTAAGCCACGCTACAAACTCTTCTATTATATTATTGGATGTTATGATATCTATAAGTTCGCTACGTGATGGTGAAGTAGAAGCCATGCACTACAGCCTCATAAAAATACTATAATTGCAAACCTAATTTAAGTTTTCTGATAATAACCCTATTTTAAGATTATTGCCATAGAGTACCGTAACATAGCTGTCAAACATTCCATATATATTTTTAAAGCTGTTCGGAAAATATAGTAGGATAAAATAACATAGATGGGATCTTGAATTGCATCAATAGATATTTTAAGTAAAATAAAACCGTGGTTATTAGAGCAGGAAGGCTATAGATATGTAGAGGAGGTTGGTATAAGGCTGCATCTGAATGAATGTCCATGGCCACCACCATCCTACGTTATTGAGTCGGCCATTCAAACTTTGTACGAAATTAATCGATATCCTAGTGCTGATATTTTTAATAAGCTGAGAAGACTTTTGGGAGATTACAGTGGTGTTGACCTGGAGAATGTATATCCATTTGTAGGGGCAGATGGCGCTCTTAAAACTATATTCTATAATCTAGTGGAGCCAGGAGAGACAGTAGAATTTGTGAATCCAACGTTTAGTATGATACCAATTTTAGCATCTTTAAGAGGATTGAATAGCATCGTTATTGATTCCTTTGAGTGTGGTGAATGGTGGGGCATAGATGTGAAGAAGCTTATCGAGAATGCAGGTAGAGCCAATATGGTTGTACTTGTTGATCCTAATAATCCTACAGGTTCACCTATTCTCAGAGGGGATAGAGAGCTTCTATCAGCACTTGCTGAGAGAGTAAACGGTTTCATAATCGTTGATGAAGCCTACTACGAATTTGGAGGCTATACAGTAGCACATATGGTAAACGACTACCCAAATCTAATTGTTATCAGAAGTCTTAGTAAAGCATTCTGTCTAGCTGGTTTTAGACTTGGCTATATAATAGCGCATAGAAAATTGATCAGTATTTTATCAAAGCTACACACAGTCTTTGACATTCCAACGCCAACGATTGCTGCAGGTATAGCAGCTCTTGAAAATAGAGAGTATGTAAATAGGGTTGTATCTAAAATAGTAGAGTTGAGAGAATGGATGTATACGGAACTCAGGAAACTCGGATTTAATGCATATAAAAGTCTAACCAACTTCTTACTTGTAAAGGATAGAAGAGATTTAAAGAGTTATATGTTAAAGCATGGAATACTGATTAGAGATGTTGGTAGGAACCTCTATAGAATAACAATAGGTGATGAAAATGTGTGTAGAAAGGTTATAGAAGTACTTGGTGAATTGCGTGAGGATAGCTATACCAAATAAAGGCAGGCTTCAACAACCTGCAATAGAACTTCTACAAATGGCTGGTATAAAGCTTATTGCAGTCGATGAAAAAGCGCTAATTCTTCCAACAAATTGGAGTGGTGTAGAGATTGTTATGGTTCGTCCAGAGGATATACCATATATTATCGAAAGTGGTGGTGCGGATCTTGGAATAACAGGGCACGATTATGTTATTGAGAGTGGTACCGAGGTTGAAGAGCTCCTTCCACTTGACTTTGGGAAAGCAAGGATAGTCTTTGCCATACCTAGAAACTGGAATATAGGAAGCATAGAGGATTTAATAAAGAGTGGTAGTGAAATTAGGATAGCTACAAAGTATCATAATATAGCAAGAAGCTACATTTCTGCAAAGGGTATTAGAGCAAGAATAGTAAAGATCAGTGGAGCCGCAGAAATTATGCCATATTTAGGTGCCGCTGACGCTGTAATTGATGTAATGAGTACAGGTACGACACTTAGACTACACGGATTGGAACCTCTAGAGAATATTATGGATACCTATGCTGTGCTAATAGCTCCTAGGAAATGGATGGAGAGGAGCAACTCGGAAAAGATTGAACTTATTGTTACAATGATTAAAGGAGTACTTACTGCTAAGGGTAGGAAGATGCTATTTATGAATGTACCGGATAGAGCCCTAGGTAACGTTCTTTCAAGTCTACCAGCAATGTTAGCACCTGCTATCACGAGGTTGAGTAAATCTGATGCATGGGAGGTGATAACCGTAGTAGACGAGAATGAGTTGCCTGAGATAATCTTGAGAGCAAAGGTAAATGGAGCTAGGGATATTGTTGTAGTTGATATTGAGAAGGTGGTAAAATGATAGTAGTACCCAGTATAGATGTAAGTGGGGGAAGAGCTGTAAAGAGGGTTAAGGGTATGAGGGGTAGTGGAACGGTTTTAGGAAACCCTATGGAGGTGGCATACGAGCTCTACTCACTTGGATATGATCATATACATATCGTGGATCTCGATGCAGCAGAGGATATAGGGTCAAATGAACACATTATAAAGAGCATAGCTAGCATTGGCTTTAAATGGATCCAAGTTGGTGGAGGTATTCGAAGTGCTGAAAGAGCATCCAGAATGCTATCCTATGGAGCATCGGCCATTATAGTATCAACAGTATTCTTTACAGATCCTGATAGATTTGGTGAAATATATAGGTGCATTGGATGGGATAAGATACTGGTATCGGTAGACTACGACAGTAACCATAATGTTATGGTTAAGGGATGGAGTACTACAGCCATAGATTTGGATAGTGCAGTTAAACTGTTGAAGGAAGTGAGGCTTCTCGGAACCATATTTACCTATATATCAACAGAGGGAACATGTATGGGTGTTGACAGGGGTATTGGGAAATACGTTCGAGCAGTAAACGGTTTAAAGGAATATGCTGGAGGTGTAGCTACATACAATGATCTACTCTTTTTAAGGAATGTAGGATTCGATTATGTAATAATGGGTATGGCTCTATACATGGGTCATTTAAAGGGGGTAAGGATTGTCTAGAGGTAGAATTTGTAGACGGATTAGAGAAACACTGGAGACAAGGGTTGAGGTGGAGCTTAATATAGATGAAATTGGCGATGTACGTGTTACAACACCAGTTAAATTCTTTAATCATCTGCTAACAACAATGCTGAGCTATATGAATTCTACAGCCATGGTTAATGTCGTCGATAGGATGCCCACCGATGATCACCATATCATAGAGGATTCTGCAATAGTATTAGGCGAAGCTCTTAGTGAGTGTCTCGGGGATAGAATTGGTATAAAGAGATTTGCGGATGCTATAATCCCTATGGATGAAGCTCTTGTTATTGTGTCCATTGATATATCTGGTAGGGGTGGAGCATATGTAGATTTAAATATTGCAAAAGAGATTCTAGGCGATATGGCTACGGAGAACCTCTATCACTTCATTGAAACATTTGCAAAAAAATCGGCCATAACTATCCATGTAGTTCAGTTAAAGGGATTCAATTCGCATCACATTGCAGAAGCTACATTCAAGGGTCTTGGCATCACTCTATACGAGTCGTCAAGGATTGTCAGTTCGTACATTAGAAGTACGAAGGGAGTTCTATGACTGTGAAGAGAATAATTCCTTGTTTAGATGTGAAGAACGGAAGGGTAGTTAAAGGGGTAAGATTTGCTGAGCTGAGGGATAAAGGCGATCCTGTATTACTTGCGGTAAGATATGAGGAGGAGGGAGCAGATGAAATAGTATTACTAGACATCTCTGCATCCATTGAAGGTAGAGAAACCATGCTAAGCGTTGTACGGGACACGGCGAGTGTACTGACCATACCACTAACTGTAGGCGGAGGTATAGGAAGTATAGATGATATATCCCGTATATTGTCAAACGGAGCTGATAAGATAGCCATAAACACAGCAGCTGTTAAGAATCCGGATATAGTATCTATGGCATCTAATGAATTTGGTTCACAATCGATAGTTGTGGCAATAGATGCAAAGAGCATAGGAGATAGGTACAGGGTCTATACCTACTCAGGAACTGTAGATACAGGTTTGGATGCTATAGAGTGGGCTAAAAGGGTTGCTAACCTTGGAGCAGGAGAGATATTGTTAACGAGTATAGATAGGGATGGAACAAGGCTAGGCTATGATATCGAGTTAACGAGACTTGTAGCTGAAGCTGTTAATGTTCCGATTATAGCAAGTGGTGGTGCTGGAACTTACGAGCACTTCTATACTATTTTAACCATAGGTGGAGCTGATGCTGCATTAGCTGCAGGAGTCTTCCATGACGGTATTATAAGGATTGGTGATTTAAAGAGATATCTCATGGATCGTGGTATTGAGGTGAGGATTTAGTGATAATTAAAGGTATTCCAGCTAGAAGGACAGAGAACTTCGGTAGCCTCATAGAATACATCAGAAGTGTTGTAGAGTATGTTAGAACACATGGTGATAGAGCCCTCATAGAACTCACCAAGAAATACGATGGGGTGGAAATTGAAAGTATTAGATTGGATTCCACGGAACTGGAAAAGTGTATAGAGGGGTTGTCAGATGTCATCAGAAGATCGATCGATATGCTATATACCCATCTCTACAACATACACAGTACAATTCTGCCAAGGGATATCAGAATCGATTTAAATGGTGTATCCATGGGTATTAGCTGGAGGAGCATTGAGAGAATAGGGATATATGTACCAAGTGGATACAAGTCGTATCCCTCAACACTTCTTATGGCTGGCATACCAGCTATTGTAGCAGGCGTTAGAGAAGTATATATTTCGTCACCGCCCATGAGAAACGGGTGTGTCAATCCAGCTATAGCATACGGAGCAGTGAAGATAGGTGCTAAGGAGGTTTATAGAGTTGGTGGACCGCATGCTATTGCAGCTATGGCGTACGGTACGGAGTCCGTAGTCAAGGTTAATAAGATTGTAGGGCCTGGAAGCATATATGTGCAAGCTGCTAAACATGTGGTACGAGAGGTTGTCGATATAGATGGTATAGAGGGTCCAACAGAGCTTGTTATTATTGCCGATGAAAATGCTGACCATAGGAAAATAGCGCTCAATATGAAGTCCCAAGCCGAACATAGCAAAGATACATTCATAGTGCTTTTAACATTCTCACATAAGGTTATAGAGAATGTTGAACGAGAGCTAAGTAGCGATGCGAACCATACATACTATTTAGCTTTAGTCCGAGACATCGATGAAGCAATAGATATCGCAAATAACCTAGCACCTGAACATCTATCTCTCTACGTTACGAATCCATTCAACTATCTAGATAGAATTAGAAACGCAGGTGCTGTAACCTTAGGTTCCGAGCCCTCTGCTATGGTGGATTACCTTGGACCAGACCATATACTGCCAACCAATGGATGGGCTAAAACAAGAGGTGTGCTTACAGTATACGATTTTCTAAAACCTATAGCTATTTTCTATAGCTCTAAGGGTATAGCTAGTGAGATTTTGTCTGCGGCTAGAGTTCTTGCAGAATATGAAGGATTTCAACTCCATAGCCAGAGTATGGGTGTAGATAATGATGTGTAGCGTTCTGGAGGAGCTCTACAGCATTATTCTGGATAGAATAGGTAATAGGGTTTCAGGTAGCTATACAGTACAGCTTGTTGAGAGAGGCATGGAGTATATAGCTAGGAAGGTTGGAGAGGAAGCTATAGAGGTTATTATAGCATCGCTAATAGAATCACGAGAAAGAATCATAAGCGAGGTTGCCGATTTGATCTACCATCTCATGGTGTTAATGGCGGTAAACAATATAACGTTGGATGATGTATGTAAGGAGCTTGAAAGGCGAAGAAAATGAAAGCTGTAGTGATAAATTATGGTGTCGGTAACATCTTTAGCATCGTATCATCTTTAAGAAAGGTAGGATTTGATGTAGCTGTGATGAATTTCCTAGATAGAAATTGGAAGGAGTATAGTCTAGTGGTATTCCCTGGAGTTGGTACATTCAATGCTGTTTCTATGTATGTTAGGAGGATGGCAGACGTATTTGAAGAAGCTAAGGAGGCTGGAGTTTGGTTTCTAGGTATATGTTTAGGTATGCAGATAATGTTTGAATATGGATTTGAGGGAGGTTTCCATAAAGGGCTTGGCTGGTTTAAGGGATATGTAGATAGGCTTGTCACGGATTTAAAGCTTCCGCATATAGGTTGGGATAGGATATATACAATAAAAAATGCTAACAGCAGCTGTGAAATTTTTAGTGGAATTAGTGGCCGCTATGTCTACTTTATCCATAGCTATGTAGCTTACCCTATTGATGAGACAATCCTATGTATGGTTAGCTACTATGGTACAACATTTCCAGCACTAGTGGTTAAAAAGAATATTGTTGGAACGCAGTTCCATCCCGAAAAGAGTAGCAAGGTAGGTTTGGCTTTTCTAGATACTCTATACAGGTGGATAAAGTGTTGAAAATACCTCAGCCGGCGGCTGAAAGTATTGCTAGTAAACTGAACTTTAGATATGAACAAGGAACGGTAATAGCAGTTGTTCAAGATGCAAAGAGTAGGGAGGTCTTAATGGTTGGTCATATGAATAAAGAGGCCCTCATAAAAACATTAACAACAGGATATTTGCATCTATGGTCACTATCCAGGAGAAGGCTGTGGTTAAAGGGAGAGACAAGCGGCAATTATCAAATAGTTACCGATCTAAGGGTGGACTGTGATAATGATTCAGTACTAATTCTTGTAGAGTCCAAAGGCCCCATATGCCACACAGGCAATAGTACATGCTTCTATAGGGATCTAGGAATGCTTAAGAATTAGAGAGGATAGCATCTACTAAATTCTTGATATAACTGCTTCAGCAAATTCGTATGTTGTAGCGTTGCCCCCAAGATCAGGGGTAAGCTTATCGCCTTTAGAGAGAGTGGCTATAACAGCATTTTCAATTTCTTCACCAGCCATCACCATTTCATGATCAGTCTTTTGTTCGCCGAGCCATTTCAGAAGCCATGATAGTGATAGTATCATGGCAGTCGGATTAGCTATTCCCTTACCAGCAATATCGAATGCTGCGCCATGTATCGGTTCAAACATAGCTTTATCCTCACCAATATTTGCAGAAGCTGCTAAACCTATGCTACCTGTAATGTATGCAGCTAAATCACTCAGTATATCGCCATACAGATTTGTTGTTACTATAACATCAAATTTTTCAGGTCTTCTTACAAGATCCATAACAGCAGCATCTATATACATTTCATCGATAACAATATTAGGATATACGGTTTTACCTAATTCATATACGGTATCTCTAAAGAGGCCATCGGAAAGCGATAGAACATTGGCCTTATGCACAACTGTTACATGCTTTCGCCTCCTAGAAGCAATTTCAAAGGCGATCTTCGCTATTCTTTTACATGCCCTTCTGCTTACAACCCTTAGAGCAACAGCTACATCCTCTGGCAACATGTATTCAGCCCTTATATAAACGTCCTCTGTATTCTCCCTTACAATAATCATATCTATGTTTTCTTTCAAAGCCCTTATGCCTGGAAAGACCTTAGCAGGTCTAATATTTGCATAGAGATCCAGTCCTCTTCGTATCTTAACAACAACATCTCCTGCCGATTCACCCACAGGACCTTTTAAAATAGCATCAGACGACTTTATGATTTTCCATGACTCTTCAGGAACCGCTACTCCATATCTAGCTAAAGCTCTATCGCCTACCTCAGCCTTTAAAACCTTGATGTTGAGACCGTGTTTTCTCCTAACCTTCTCTAACACACCTAACGTAGCTGCAACTATCTCTGGACCAATACCATCACCCTCTATGACGGCAATATGGTATGTTGTGTACATCTATCTAACACCAGCTACCTCTTTAATAATATCTTCTACAATTTTGGAATTTATCTTCATTCCTTGGTCAGCCAACTCCTTTACCTTTTTAAGGACGGTCTCTACAATATCGTCTCTCGGTTCATAGCCGAGCTGTTTTAGTAGAAACACTATTGCGTGTCTACCACTATGCTTACCTATGACAATTTTTCTCTCAGCACCTATAATAGATGGATCTATAGGTTCGTAAGTTAATGGATGGTTTAGAACTCCATGTACGTGTATTCCAGATTCGTGGGAAAATGCATTACGGCCGACGATAGCCTTATTTGGTGGTATAACAAGACCGTATTCCTTGGTAACGAGCTGTACGATACTGTTGATTTTTTCAAACTTTATTCCGGTATCGTAGCCTAAGAGAAACTTTATGGCTGTGGCAACCTCCTCTAAAGCAGCATTGCCAGCCCTTTCACCAACACCTAGAACTGTAGCATGTACTTGGCCAGCCCCCGCTTCAACCCCTGCAATACTATTTGCTACAGCCATACCAAAATCATCGTGACAATGGACACTGATTACATAATTTCCCTTTACACTATCCTTTATGTATCTGGTTAACCTTGCCATAAAACTTGGATAGGCAACACCAACTGTATCAGCAATATCGATTCTAGATGTCCCTACATCAACTACGGCTTGAAAGACTTTGACTAGAAATTCCGGATCCGATCTAGTGGCATCCTCAGCACTAAATTCAACTATAAGCCCATGGGATTTAGCGTACTCAACTGCAGCTACAGCCCTCTCGATAACTTGATGTGGAGGTAATTTAAGTTTGTATTTCATATGTATATCCGATGTTGCTATGAATAGATGAATAGCGTTGGCATCAGTATCGATAACCCTATCTATATCCTCTTTAACTGATCTTGCTAAAGCTATAACCTCCGATGATCTGACTTCCTTAGCAATCATTTTAACAGCTTCAAACTCCCCCGGACTTGTTATTGGAAAGCCAGCTTCAATTGAATCAACGCCTAGATCTTCTAGAGCTAACGCTATCTTAAGCTTTTGGTCGGGTTTTAGAGCAATACCAGGCATCTGCTCTCCATCACGTAATGTTGTATCGAGTATCCTCACATACCTTCTTTTTACATTCTTAGTTGAGTTATTCAGAGTTGGAGCAATACTCATCCCTCCTTTGAGTAGGTGTACTTAGAAATAAAGCTCTAGAAGAGGTATTTAAGTGTTTATGGCTAACTAACTGTTGAAACTATTATAAAAAGATATAAATTCGATATCATTAGATATATATCTATTTAAATTATGAATACCTGTAAAAGTTTAAAAACCCTGTACAAGAAATCTACTTCTATATACCGTGAAACCAAGCATGTGGTGGGGTAGATGGAACTCCAAGTTCAATAACTATACCGAGGTGTAATGAGGAATTATCTGCCCATAAATCTAAAGCAAAAGATGGAACAAATAGACTAACCGTGCAAGGTACAACTACTACCATTATGTTCTAGGTGATCAATGGTGAAAGGAGCTGAGCTTACAGCTAAGACTCTAAAAGATCTAGGTGTTAAGGTGATATTTGGAATACCTGGATTATCGAATATGACACTATATGATGCACTAGTTGATTATGTTAGGAATGGAGAGATGAAACTGATTCTAATGAGACATGAACAGGGGGCAGCGCACGCTGCAGATGGATATGCAAGGGTTCTAGGTAGACCTGGTGTATGTACAGCTACCTCAGGTCCTGGCGCACTCAATCTGGTTACAGGTCTAGCAACAGCATACTGGGACAACTCGCCAGTGGTGGCAATAACTGGACAAGTTCCTAGAACATCGATAGGTAAAATGTCATTTCAGGAAGCAGATATCCCGGGTGTTGTCCAAAATATTGTAAAGTTTGTTATTCAGATAAGAAATGGTAGTGACATACCTATATGGCTTCGCAATGCTTTTTATATAGCTACTGAGGGGCGTCCGGGTCCCGTAGTAGTGGATGTACCGCGTGACATCTTTAATGAAGAGATTATTGATGGGGATGCGATGTTTAGTGGGGAAGGTATTAGAGGGTTTAAGAGGTTTCCAATGTATGCAGACTCTATTCTGATTAAGAAGGCTGTAGAGATCTTGGTTAATGCAGAGAGACCGCTAATTTTAGTAGGATCTGGAGCGGTTATGTCAATGGCCGCAGATGAAATAACTATACTAGCTGATATACTTATAGCACCTATAGTGTCGACGCTTTTAGGAAAGTCAGCTGTGCCAAATGACTATCCTCTCTATATAGGAATGATGGGGTACTATGGGAGGGCTGAGGCCAACATAGCATTTCTAGAATCTGACACAGTTTTAGTAGTAGGTGCTAGGCTAAGTGACAGAACTATAACATCGTATGGAGATATGGTAGATTCTAAGAAGAAGTTTATCGTAGTAAATATCGATCCGACAGAGATAGAAAGGTTGCCCATAAAAGTTGATGTAGCACTAATAGGTGATGCAAAGGCCATTCTAAGGAAGTTGATAGATGCATTAATGAATATCGGTGTTAAATTTGAGCGATCAAACTGGATTAGGAGAATATACGAATTTAGGGACCACTATTCACAGTACTACTATGTTGATGAAGATAATGTAGGGTTAAAGCCGTGGAGGGTCCTAAAGACGATTAGGGGGGTACTACCAAGGGATGCTATAATTACAACGGGTGTTGGACAGCACCAGATGTGGTGTGGAGTTTTCTGGGAGGCTCTCGAACCACGGACATTTATAACATCCGGTGGAATGGGTACCATGGGATTTGGGTTACCGGCAGCGATTGGTGCTAAGGTAGCACAGCCCAATAGAATTGTAATGGATTTAGACGGCGACGGGTCATTCCTTATGACCATGAACAACCTGTCGACAGCAGTCGACGAGAATATACCTATAATAGTAGCCATATTCGATAATAGAACGCTGGGACTTGTAAGACAGGTTCAAGATCTATTCTTTGGTGGCAGGATTATAAGTGTCGACTTTGGTTCATCAATAGACTACATTAGGATTGCTGAAGGTCTGGGTGCACTAGGATTTGATGCACAAACATATGAAGACCTTGTAGTTGCTATAAAGCATAGCATACGGGAGAACATGCCGTCTGTTATCAGGATTCCTATAAAGAAAGATGAATTGTCTCTACCAACGCTCCCTCCAGGAGGAAGTCTAAGGGAGATGATACTGCATGACCCAAGAAAAGGTCGTTAGACTCCTTATATACTATACCGATGCAGGTTGTATTGAGAAGGTAGTATCAGCTTTTAGAAAGCTACTAATAGATGTGAACTGGATATGGGGTAGAAGGATAGATAGTTTATATGAGATATATCTAGGTGTGGAGGAGCATCCAAATCTAAAGCTAGCACTACTAAATCTATGTAAGACTGTGGGCATTGAGTATGTTGAGCTTCTTCTCGATGCTAGAATAGAGAGGTACGCCTATCTAAATGGCGAATTTAAGAAGGTTGCAGAATCCAATAACATTAGTGAAAACATATATAGAGACTCCAATCATTTTATAATCTATGTACCTACCTATACCCGGATGGCGGGTTGCAAATGGGGTGAAAAATATGGCGAAAATATATAGAGATGAGGATGTATCATTAGAGCCGTTGATATCGAAGACTATAGCTGTACTGGGGTATGGGAGCCAGGGCAGGGCTTGGGCTCTAAATCTCCGAGATTCAGGGCTAAGCGTTATTGTAGGTCTCGAAAGACAAGGTGAGAGCTGGAAGAGGGCGTTGGAGGACGGATTTAGCCCTATCTATACCAAGGATGCTGTAGCCAGAGCAGATATAATCATATTCATGGTACCTGACATGGTGCAGAAATCCCTGTGGTTAAATAGTGTTAAACCGTATATGAAACGAGGAACTGATATGGTATTTGCACACGGCTTTAACATACACTATAAAGTGATAGAGCCTCCTCCAGACTCGGATGTCTATATGGTTGCACCAAAAGCTCCGGGACCTATGGTTAGAAGAACATTTTTAGCAGGGGGTGGTGTACCAGCTTTAGTAGCAGTCTACCAGGATGTCTCTGGCAGAGCGCTACAAAAAGCTTTAGCTATTTCTAAAGGAATTGGATGTAGCAGAGCGGGTGTGATTGAAACTACGTTTAAGGAGGAAACAGAGACGGATCTATTTGGAGAACAGGTTATACTCGTTGGCGGTGTCATGGAGCTCATTAGAGCATCTTTTGAAACTCTTGTTGAGGAGGGTTATCAGCCAGAGGTTGCGTACTTTGAAGTATTGAACGAGCTTAAGCTTATAGTTGACTTAATATACGAGGGAGGTCTCATAGGTATGCTGAAAGCAGTTTCAGATACGGCAAAGTATGGAGGCTTAACTGTAGGAAGATATATAATTGATAAGAGTACAAGGGATAGGATGAGGAAGGTGTTGGATAGGATTAGGGATGGAGGTTTTGCAAAGGAATGGATAGCTGAGTATGAGAAGGGCATGCCAACTGTCATTAAGGAAATGAAGGAATTGGAAAACAGCCTTCTTGAAGATGTTGGTAGGAGAATTAGGGAGTTAATGGGTAGAGGACTTAAAACAAGATAGTCTAATCCAAACTGTTTTACTATATCTAAACTAATTTTACAGCATAAAACTTTTTAAGCCATTTATACGAAGTGCTCTCTAAGCTGAATGCCAGGGTGTAGATGGTGGCAGGTGGTCTAGAAATCCAAGGTTGAAGTTCTCGATACAACATTGAGGGATGGGACACAAGCAGCAGGGGTTTCACTCTCCATCGAGGACAAGATAAGGATTGCTATAGCTTTAGATGATTTGGGCATCGACTATATAGAGGGTGGTTGGCCCGGTTCAAATCCAAAGGATAGCGAATTCTTTAAAGAGATTAAAAGGTATGGTTTAGCATATTCAAAGGTGGTAGCCTTTGGAAGTACTAGAAGAAAAGATCTCCGTGTGGATAACGATCCAAATATATACGCCATTATAAAAGCCGATGTGGACGTAGCAGTGCTGTTTGGAAAGGCGTGGACTTTACATGTTAGAGATGTATTGAGAGTTCCAGAGGATATTAATCTAAATATGATCTATGAATCGATTGACTATTTGAAATCGCATGGTATTGAGGTTTTATTCGATGCTGAGCATTTCTACCAGGGATTTAAAGACGATCCAGAGTATGCATTGGAGGTTATCATGACTGCTGAGCAGGCGGGTGCTAGTGCAGTTATTCTTGCAGATACAACTGGTAGTACTACACCTATGGAGATCTATGATATTACACGAAGGGTTTCTAATCATGTAAAGGTTAAGATAGGACTCCATATGCATAATGATATAGGTTGTGCGGTTGCAAATACACTAATGGGTGTAGTAGCTGGAGCAAGGCATGTACAGGGTACTATAAATGGTATTGGTGAGAGAGCTGGGAATGCTGACCTAGTTCAAGTTCTACCCACACTAGCATTTAAAATGAATTTTAAGGTATTGAAAGATCTTGAGAGCTTTAAGAAATTAAGAGAAGTATCGCAATTGGTTTACAGACTTACTGGTGTAGAACCTAATCCATATCAACCATATGTAGGTGAATATGCATTCGCTCACAAGGCTGGCATACATGTAGATGCAGTTTTAAAGAATCCTAGAGCCTATGAGCACATAGATCCATCTGTAGTTGGCAACAATAGGATAATAGTTGTTTCAGAGCTTTCAGGTGTATCCAATATAATTGCTTTGCTAAAGGATCTAGGGATAGATCTTAATAAGAGGGATGAAAGGATTAGAAAAGCATTGATGAAAATCAAGAGCCTGGAAAAACAGGGATACGCATTTAATACTGCTCCAGCTTCAGCAATTTTAGAAGTATTAAGAGAGTTAGGGGTAAAGAGAAATATCATTAGCAGATACAGCTGGACCATATTTACAGATTCTACAGGAGCTTCAATAGCTATAGTAAATCTGAACGAGATTAATGATAGAGCTACAGATATAGATGCAATAACAGCTTTGAAGAAGGCCTTTGAAGAGGCTGTTAGAAGGCTTCTATCCAACCATAATACAGTGAAGACATCTTCATTTTCGGTACTGCTTCTTCCAGATGGAGCATATAGGGTAACCGTCGGATTTACAGACGGTTTTCAAACATGGGCAACACAGGGCGTTTCAATGAACATGATAGATGCGCTTATCAAGGCATTAATTGATGGTATTGAGTACTACAGTGTTGTTAGAGAACTTAGAAAAACCGATATTAATGGATCAAATATAGCTACGCTATTTCCATAGTCAATAGAGCGTCTCCGCTATTGTAACAGACTTGCCAGTACCTAGGTAATGATCAATCATTAAGATATAAAAAGAAGGTTCTCAAAGAAAGATAAGGATAGTGTATGTTGGAGGTTGAGCTTTATGAAAAGGAGTAGAATTGTAACAGAAGGAATAGAGAGGACGCCCCATAGATCGCTACTTAGAGCACTTGGGTTGGTCGATGAGGAACTGGCTAGACCAGTAATAGGCATTGCCAATTCATGGAATGAGGTCATTCCAGGCCATAGACATCTAAGGGAAATAGCAGAAGCTGTGAAGGCTGGCGTTAGACTAGCAGGTGGTGTACCTCTAGAGTTTAATACGATTGGACTGTGTGACGGTATTGCCATGGGCCATAGTGGTATGAAGTACTCCCTACCTTCACGAGAGATTATAGCAGACTCTATAGAGATTATGGTAAATGCATATCAATTTGATGGAATAGTTCTGATAAGCTCCTGCGACAAGATAATACCTGGTATGTTAATGGCTGCTGCAAGGCTGGATATACCAGCCATATTCATTTCAGGAGGTCCTATGTTGGCTGGAAGATATATGGGAAGGGATATAGATCTCCATGACGTTTTCGAGGCTGTAGGAGCATTTAAAGCAGGTAGGATTGGGTATGAAGAGCTCAAGGCAATAGAGGAGGCTGCATGCCCTGGTGTAGGTTCATGTGCAGGAATGTTTACGGCAAATACTATAAATGCATTGACAGAGGCCTTGGGGATATCGCTTCCAGGCAACGGTACAGCACCAGCAGTTTCAGCCGAAAGAATGAGACTTGCTAAAAAAACTGGAATGTTTATTGTTAAATTGGTTGAACATAACATAACCTCTAGGGCAATACTAACACGGGAAGCCTTTCTAGATGCTATCTCTGTTGATATGGCTCTAGGTGGTTCAACAAATACTGTTCTCCATTTAATGGCTATAGCAGCCGAAAGTGGTATTAGTTTAACATTGGATGATTTCGAGGAGATTTCAAATAGAACACCAACACTATGCAAGCTGAGTCCTTCAGGTCCATATCATGTTCACGATCTACATGAGGCTGGAGGAATCCCTGCGCTAATGAAGGAGCTCTCCAGGAAGGGTCTGATTCATGAGAATAGGATGACTGTAGCACTAAAAACTGTCGGAGAGATAGTTAGTGAGGCTGTAAATCATAGAGAAGATGTTATTAGACCCATTACCAATCCTTGGTATCCAAGAGGTAGCATAAAGATTCTTAAAGGGACGTTAGCACCATTAGGAGCCGTGATTAAGATTTCTGCTGTTCCAGAGGATCTATATATATTTGAAGGAATAGCAAAGGTATTCGATAGTGAGGAGGAAGCTGTGGTAGCCATTTCAAATGGTAGAGTTGAAAAGGGAGACGTAGTTGTAATAAGATACGAGGGACCTAAAGGTGGACCTGGAATGAGAGAAATGCTTACAGCAACAGCTATATTAGCTGGAATGGGTCTCGATAGGAATGTAGCACTTGTTACAGATGGCAGGTTTTCTGGAGCTACTAGGGGACTATCAGTAGGACATGTCTCACCTGAGGCTGCTGAAGGTGGGCCCATAGCAGTTGTTCAGAATGGTGATAGGATTAGAATAGATCTCAGATTAGGTAGAATCGACTTACTGGTATCTTCAGAGGAGATTAGAGAAAGGTTAGATAAGTATAGGCCTCGAGAGATTGGATATAAGGGGTACCTAGCCAGATACTCTAAGCTTGTAACCTCTGCATATACGGGAGCTGTGCTCTCTACATAACGATCGAGTACGTTAATATTCATAAAACCTTAAAACTGAATATCTCTCTGATCTAAACATATGAGTAGGGTGTATAGGCAGTGAATAAAATAGTGTTAGCTATTCTAGTAGTTATAATTCTAGCTGCAGTTGCGTTGGTATACTCATTCTACATCTATCCACAGTACATTAGTCCAAAGAGGATACTACGTGTTGGTACTTCACCAGATTTTCCACCATTCGAATATATTTCACCAGAGGGAGAAATAGTTGGAATAGATATAGATCTTATTAAAGCATTGGCTAAGAAGCTGGGTTACGAAGTTGAAATTGTATCTATGAGTTTTGACGGTCTCATACCGGCTTTGATAAATAATCAGATAGATGTTATAGCCTCGGGTATAACTATAACTAGTGAAAGAGCAGAGGTTGTATCTTTTACAGTTCCATACTGGGATGCAAATCAGGCAGTAATTGTAGCAAAGGAATCCAACTTTATGCCAAAGAGTCTAGATGATCTAGTCGGAAAGGTTGTCGGTGTTCAGAGCGGTACTACTGCAGAGAGCTTACTAACTGATTTTGTAGAGAGTAAGGGAAAGAATATAGATATAAGGCGCTATGATAGCTATGTCCTTGCTGTAAAGGATTTGGTTAACAGACGTCTAGACGCTGTTGTTATAGATACCCCTGTGGCAGAGGCATTTGTAAAAACATACGATGTTGCAATTTCGTGTATTGTAGAAACGGGTGAAAAGTACGGTCTTGCAGTTAGGAAAGGTGATACAGAGTTGCTGAATGGTCTAAATAGAGCACTGGAGGAATTTCTGAGATCTAGAGAGTGGCAGGAAATAATCAGTAAGTATCTTGGTTGAAGTATAAAATGGATTGGACAAACAATACACAATTTTTTACATACATAGGTATAATATTCTCCTCTATAGGCGCCACGCTCATCTTATCAATAGCAAGTTTCATTATAGCCACAGCAATAGCACTATTGCTTTCATTTATTGAGATCTTTGGTCCTAGAAATCTTGTAAAAGCCGTAGAATGGTACGTAAAGATTGTTAGGGGAATACCACTAATTCTTGCTCTATTCATCTTCTATTACGGATTACCTAGAGCGGGATTTCCTCTACCACCACTTTATTCAGCTATATTGGGAATCGCATTAGTCGATTCTGCGTATCAAGAACAGCTTTTTAGGGGAGCTATAGAGAGTGTAAGCGAGAGACAAGTTGAAGCAGCATATTCAATAGGCTTAACACACTGGGGCACCTTTAGATACATTATTTTTCCACAGGCATTCAGAATAGCCATCCCAGGATGGATTAACGAATTTTCAATCGTTCTCAAGGACTCTTCAATAGCGTATGCGATAGGAGTTGTAGAGGTATTTACACAAGCTGTGCATATTGCACAAGTTATTGCAGATTATCTAAAACCATTACTAATTGTTTCACTTGTGTATCTATGTATATGTTATCCACTATCGTGCGTCTCCAATAGATTTCATAGAAAGCTTTTAGAGATGGGTATGATAGGGGGTTGAAGGTGGTATTTAGTGGCTGACTATATTCTAGTAGTCGAAGATCTTTGGAAATTCTATGGAAGGGAAGCCGTACTAAAAAATGTTAGCTTCACGGTAAGAAGAGGCGAGACAAAGGTTATAATAGGACCTTCGGGTGCTGGTAAGTCTACTCTATTAAGATGTATCAATCTCTTAGTGAAGCCTGATAGGGGTAGAATAATCCTTGATGGGGATATTATTACAGGGAGGAAGGATGTACATAGCATTAGAAGCCAGATAGGGTTTGTATTTCAGCACTTTAATCTATTTAATCACCTTACAGCCATCGATAACGTTCTACTTGGTCTGGTAAAGGTAAAGAAGCTACCGAGGGAAGAGGCTATGAGAAAAGCAGAAGAGGCACTACTATCGGTTGGTATTACTGAGGATCTTTGGAGAAAGTACCCTGTCCAATTATCAGGTGGACAGCAACAACGTGTAGCAATTGCTAGAGCTATTGCAATGGACCCAAAGATAATACTATTCGATGAACCTACCTCAGCTCTAGATCCTGAGCTTATATGGGAGGTTTTGAATGTTATGGAAAGGCTCTCGAGGAATGGTATGACTATGATTGTTGTTACACACGAACTTGGTTTTGCTGTAAAGGTTGCCCACGAGGTAATGTTTATGGATGGGGGAACCATAGTTGAGAGGGGTTCACCGGAACAGATATTATTGAGTCCTAAAAACGAAAGGATACGCAGATTTATGGAGAGAATGTGGTACTTGTATTCATTGGATATACAATCTAGAGCTGTTTAGAATGTTGCAGGGTATATTCTACATTTTAAACAACCATGGGTATTCCATATTACTGGGACTCAGATACACAATCATAATCACTACAGCGTCATATATCATTGGTTTAACCCTGGGTACAATCATTGCTCTACTAAGGATATATAGCAATAGATGGGTTAGAATAGCACTTACCGTGTTTGTTGAAGTAATACGGGGCACGCCAATGATAGTACAGCTATTTTTCGTATACTATGCACTACCTGAGCTAGGCATATTGTTAGACCCTGTGACAGCCTCCATAATAGCTATATCAATCAATTCATCCGTATATCAGTCAGAATATATAAGATCGTCGATAAGTTCAATACCATATTCGCAATTCGAATCTGCATTATCGATAGGATTGACAAGATTTAGAACGATATGGATAGTTATCCTACCACAGGCTATTAGGATAGCAATACCAGCTCTAGCCAATGAGGCTATATACCTATTTAAATATTCGTCTATCGCCTACTTTGTAACAGCGCCAGAACTTATGTACATAGGCAAGTCAATAGGAAGCAGAACATTTCTCTACTTAGAGGTGTACGTAGTATTAGCGTTCATATACATCGTTACTTCCATAGTACTAACGGAACTTGTAAAAATAATAGAAAGGAAGTACTCTATCCCAGGTTTAATCAAAAGCAGATTGTAGGGACTTATGACAGATGCATGTATGGGATACCAAGGCTCTTTACTGCCTATAACGCGATTTATAGTATTTAAAGTACTACAACACGTTTCTCATCTCTCTGTAGAAGCTTCTGCAAATCTCTATTATAGTTCTTAATGAGATTTGAGAAACCGGTGTTTATAGTTGAAGGTATACTCTGAAGGATATGGAGAAGCTTAGAAGATAGGGAATGAGTCAGAGTACTATTCTTTAGATGGTTAACTAAAAATATAAATAGATCACCGTCCTATCGTATCGTTGAGTCATACGAATAGTCTAAAGGATAACCTAAACTAATCTCCTATGGAGAGGTATTGATAGATGCAGATACAGCTCTTTAGAACGCGAAATGTCGAGAGAAAGATGCTGGAGGAGGTAGCATCGTGTCTACACAAAGTCTTCTCAGCTAATGTAGAGATAGTAGACCACTATATAGAGCCTCCAATCGATATATTTGACGATAAAAGGATGCAGTACTTGGCAGACGCATTCGTTTACCATGTATATAGATACAGAAACTTCGTGTCAATAGCAATCATACTAGCTGAATTCGACGCCTATGTAAAAGGACTAAACTTTGTATTTGGACTTGCAATACCTCATTTGAAAACAGCAGCAGTATTTCTACCAAGGTTAGCAGTAGCAGCTTCGGGTATAGTATTCATAGAAAGGGTTAAGAAAGAAGTTATACATGAACTAGGCCATATACTCGGATTGAAACACTGCTTTAAGAGAGAATGCGTTATGAGCTTTAGCAATAGTGTTGCTGAAGTCGATAGTAAGACTATGAAGTTTTGCCGGAAATGTACTAAACTTCTGGAGAAGCAGGGTTATAAGGTAGATCAGGAATATACATTAACGTAGAGATGAACTATTGAGATATCAAGAAGGCTTAGCCCCTACAGGATGTGCATAT
>Ga0209394_1000405_pt1 | contig 34900 bp, 39 predicted proteins | sample JNZ201metaG_FD_184122 | JGI IMG/M metagenome (GOLD analysis project Ga0209394, IMG submission 184122) | Hot spring microbial communities from Jinze hot spring, China to study Microbial Dark Matter (Phase II) - JNZ 20120812A (SPAdes) (version 3) ...
GTAAGGAATATGAAGATCAGTCCTTCAACGAAAACTGCAGCAAGCGCAACTTGCCAAGGATAACCAAGTCCAAGGACGACGCTGTATGCGAAGAAGGCATTTAAACCCATTCCTGGAGCCAATGCGAATGGCTTCTTTGCGTAGACCCCCATTAATATTGTTGCAATTCCCGCGGACAGCGCTGTAGCGGTTACAAGGCTCGGAATAGCATCTTTGCCTATTGCATCGCTCAGAATCGCTGGGTTCACGAATATTATGTAAGCCATTGTCATAAACGTCGTTAGACCTGCGACTACTTCGGTGCGGAGGTTCGTTTTGTATCTCTCAAACTCAAAGAAGTTTTCCAAGAACGTCATGGCGCGCATGTTTTGGGATGAAATAAAAATCTAACGATCTTAGATGCCATGTGAGAGATAGCGGAAAGCTTATATGTTGATCATTGAAATGTTGTCGTGGACGCAGAGAAAGTGGCGAATGCACTCAATTCAAGAAAAACTGCGGTTTTGGGAGAGAAAATCTCGGTTTTTGGGATTTCAAAGGAGCTCGCAGAGGAGCTAAGTAATCTTATCAGGTTTATTGTTGACGAAGAGGAGTTCTCGGGATACGCTGTTGTCAACGGCGAGACATTGGTTTTTAGAAAGAAAAACGAGAAAACGATCTTGGCCTTCGTGGACGACGAGAAAGTAATGGGCTCAATAAGGAAGCTGATGGAATTATGATCGAATACGCATACTTTGAAGAAATTGCAAAGGGAAATTCGAGGGAAATGGTTGAAGCGATCAGGAAAATAAAGAAGTTTTTTGATTCCGGAATAATAACCGAGTTCGCGTATTCTTCTGGGAGCAAATCATTCTTTGCCATTCGTGAGCCTATTTTTGTTGCGGTAAAAGTTGAGGGGGATATAGGAGAGGCGAAATTTCAGGCTTTGAAGCTTTTGAAAAATTTGGGATACGTGAAAAAGGAGGTTTACGACTTCGAAGAGCTTTTCAAATTCGCTGAAAAACTTGAGCATATGTCGGTGGAGGAGCTTATCAAGGAGATCAAAAAACTGACACAGGAGCTCTGATCACTCGCTCATCAATGTGAAGAACTTGTTGAGTTCGTAAAGAGGAGCCTTAGCCCTTCCGAAAGCCCCGCATCCCACGGTGGGACTGATAAGCCCAGCTCCTTTTAGTTCCGAGATAACAACTCCTGGGTCACGGTTGAACTTAAGTGTTACGTCCACTATGTCTTCCGCACAAACGATCAAATTTTTGGCCCTCTTTTTTATCTCCAAGAAGATCTCAACGAACTCTTCGGCCCTCTCTTCCCCTATGCTCCGGAAATATTCGACGATCGCCCTTCTCCAGTCCATAAATTTGAAGAAGAATCGTACTACGTATGGTATCTCCATGTCCCCACCGAATTGCCTTGAAATCCACGCAAGAGAATCTTTTTCAGCTTCTATTGGAACTGCAAGCTTTAGATCTTCGAGAATGAGCATTAGCTCTTCATCAAGTTCTTCTTTTGGAATAAGTCCCCTCTCAGAATACTTTTTCACAAGCTCAACCGCTTTTTCTGGAATCAATCCATAACGACCAACGCCCCGTAAGGACATGCTCTCACGCATTCGTAACACTTTTTGCACTTCTCTTCGTCTATCTTTAGAACTTTTCCTCCATTGCGAATGATCGCATTCGGAACTGGACAAACCCTACTGCAAGTTCCGCAACCCTTGCAACCGAGGACCGCTATCAAGGAAATCCCTCATGAGACTTTTCACTTTTTCACAAAGCTCGTTAAGAACGTTCTCAATTTCTCTTGCAATCTCGCTTTTTGGCGTTGGTTTGTAAACGAAGTAATATCCTCCCCCTTCGATTACCTTCTTTTCCCTATACGCAAGTCCTGAAATCATCAGTTTCTGCAGGGACTTGTAAACAGAGTTCTCCTTTTTGCCAACGAACTTGCTTATGTCTTCGATTCTCTCAAAACCCATGCTAAGAGCTTCGTAGACTCTTACGTCTTCAGAGTTAAGACCAAAAAAACACTGTAAAAAGCTTTTGCAGTCCATGGTTTTTGCCATTTGTTTTATAGACATCATAAAGCGAGCGCTCTCTCGATCTCAGCTTTTACCATGTTTTCTGGCATAGCTCCAACGAAACCGCCGACCACTTTTCCTTTTCTGAAGAACAAGACTGTTGGAATACTCGAAATTCCGTATTCGAACGCAAGCTCTTGGTTTTCATCGACGTTTATTTTGTAGAACTCTACGTTCTTGAACTGCCTCGACAGCTTCTCGAGCACTGGACTCAGGAATCTGCACGGCATGCACCAGTCTGCGTAGAAGTCAACGACCACGAGCTTATCGCTCTGGATAGCGCTCAGGAACTCCCTTTCGGTTATCTTTTTCATTACCATCACCCTAAATTCCTTAAACTCTGGGATATTTAAGTATTTATCGGTTTTTACAAAACCAAGAAAACTAAGTGTAGATCGAGATCACGTCGTTATCGGAGAGAACATGGTCGATTCCAACTCTTTGCCCCTCAAACTTCACCGATTTGCCCCAAACTCTTGCGTATTTGAAGTTCTCGACGAAATCTTTGTGGAGTTTTCTGCACACATCTGCGACTGTTGCGCCTTTTCTTAGAACCATAGGTCTTTCCATGTCTGCCTTTTCTCCCGGGGGTTTCAGATACACTTTTATGAACCCAAGTTTTCTGTAGATTTCCTCTTTCAGCAAGTCAAGGTTGATCCCTTTCTCCGCAGATACTTTTATCGCTTCTTCGCATTCCACGTCCATTAGATCGATCTTGTTAACAACGGTAATCGACGGTATGTAGACTCGATTCCCATTCAACGCGTCGATGAGCCTTTCGACCGTTATGTCTTCCCTTATCAAGACATCTGCGTTGTGGATTCGGTATTCCTTCAAGATCTCTGCGATTGTCTTTGGATCGATGTTCAAGGGAACCGTTGAATTTATCTTCAGCCCACCGCGATCTTTTTTTCTTATCACAACGTCGGGTGGTTTTTGATCGAGCCTTATTCCGGACTCATATAGCTCTCTCTTTACGACTTTGATGGAATCGAGTCTGAAAACGTCTGCAACGATGACTATGAGATCCGCAATTCTCACCGCAGACAAAACCTCTTTTCCTCTTCCTTTGCCACTCGAAGCCCCTTCGACGATTCCTGGCATGTCTATGATCTGAATACTCGCGTGCTTGTATTCTAAAACTCCCGGCACCGGTTTTGTCGTCGTGAAATCGTAATCTGCCACTTCGCTTTTCGCTCCCGTTAAGGCGTTCAAAAGGCTCGACTTCCCAACGGATGGAAAACCAACCAAAACTACTGTAGCGTCCCCCTCCTTTTTTATGGAGAGCGTCTGTCTTGTGCTTTTCGCTCTCTCTTTTTCAAGTTCTTCTTTGAGTCTTGCAAGCTTTGCCTTCAGCCTTCCAACGTGGTGCTCAGTAGCTTTGTTGTAAGGAGTTCTCTTTATTTCCTCCTCGAGCTGTTTTATTTGCTGGACTAAGTCCACGTTAACAACTTTGGTTTCGAATTAAAAGCTCACCGCAAATCCAGGTTATCACTCACAACTGTAACGCCACCTTTCATCGAGAAAGTCAGCTTTGCTATGTAGTTGTGGTAGGCTATGAAGGAGTTTCCGCTCTTTATTATCTCTATGTGGACATCGTGAAAAGTCGTGATACCTTCTGGAACTTTCCCAACGATTGCAGTCAAAAGAACACCTCTATCGATCTCGATCAGCGCCTCTATTGCTTTAGAGACATCGTAACCATAAAAAGGCAAAAAGTTTACGCCAAAAGAGACCACGAGTTTATTCTCGGGTATAAATGTCCTTATCTCCCCGAGCTCCTCTAAGCTTATTTTTTCAACAACTCGAAGGTAATCGCACTCCTTCTTACTTGCGACGACGATCGCATCTCCTACTTTCGGAAAACCGTATTTCCTGCCAAGGTGGTTTATTCTCTCGATCGCAGCATCAGTCCACAAAATCCAGAAAATGTCTCCGAATTTTTGAGCCAGCCACATGCAGACCGTGTAGAAACTGTAAATATCGGGGAAGGTTATGAGGATCTTGTCTCCCTCTTCCGAGGTTTCGAGGACGCTTTGGATGATTTTCATATAGCGAGCGATGGAAAAGAAATAAATAAAATTTTCCTTACGTAATAAAATTTCTTTTTTGCAATTACAACTCTGTTCGATGAGCTCAGATGCAAATGCGCAGGCCGGGATTCGAACCCGGGCTAACGGCTCGGAAAGCCGTTGTCCTACCACTAGACTACCTGCGCTTAAAGAGCTTTCGACTCATGGCTTAAATTCTTTTCGAAATCTCGAGGTAAATTGGAAAAACTTTAAAAGCAAACGCCAAGTTTGTGAGGAGGTGAGATTTTGAAGCCAAGAGAGGTAGCATTCCTTCTGATATTGCTCTTTCTCGTGGCGATTGGCTTCATTGGTGCTTATCAGATGCACTTTCAGCCAGTTATGCCAGTAGAACCCTTTGAATCTGCACTTGGCTATCCGTGGAGATTGCTTGTTGCGCTGTACGTTTTTCTCGTGCTCATCGGAACCGCAGCAATTGCTTCTGCAGGGGAGCTTTTGATGGTTAGAGAGCTCGAGCACGTTTTAAAAGAGGCAATTCTGATCGCAATTGTAACGATTGCGGTGGGTTTAATCACAATAGCGGTAGATCTTGAAAGAGTAGAGCGTGGTAGCTACGCGTTGCTCGGACACACGAATGCGGCAAGTGTGATGTATTGGATGATAATGTTCTACGTTCTCGAACTGCTTTTCCTGATCTTAGAAGGCTGGTTTGTTTTTAGAAGCGATTTGCTAAAGCAGTCAGAGAGAAAGAGCTTCAAAGGATTCGTTGCTAAGATAATCTCGCTCAAATTCCTCGGAAGTTTCTTTGCCAAACCGAACAAACACTTGGACATGAGTTTTGCGAGGGCAATTGGAGTTCTTGCGCTTTTGACTGCAATTCTCGCCTACAGCAACCTTGGTGCACTTTTCTCAGCTACGCATATTGCACTTTGGAACGACGCATCGAATCCAGTTTATTTCGTAGTCACCGCAGTAATTTCTGGATCCGCAATGCTCATTCTTGCGATCATCGTCACATCTTGGATCAAAGGTGAAGAAAGCAGAAAACTCGAAGCCTTGCCCATTTTGAGGAAAGTGCTTTTGTTCTCCTTGCTCTCTGCATCGCTCTTCGCTCTATGGAAGTCTGTGATCATTGGCTACCCAGCGATCTCTGCAGAGGGTAGCAATTTGATCCAAAATCTATTGTTCAGAAAATTTGCTCTCAACTTCTGGTTCCTCGAGATCTTCGTTGGTATCATTGCACCAGTGCTCATTTTATTGTTCGCTACCAAGAACATGGATGCTCTTTTCGTTGCATCGTTCTTAGCCCTTGTTGGTATATTTGCGTTCAGAATAGATTTCATTTTCTCGGCGCAAGTCGTGAAAAAGATTTCAGGAGTTTCGATTCCGACTTCAGTTCATCCGTTCGAAGTTATGTTCGCAATCGGCGTCTTGGCGTTGGCTTTACTGCTGTACTATGTTCTTTACAAACTACTCCCAATGGAGGTGGAGCATGAGGCGTAGGGATTTTCTCAAGGTAGTACTTTCCATCCCTCTTGCTTCTTTGGCTTCTGTGCCAGTCATTGCTGAAAAGAAGAGCAGTTTTGCGATGATAGTCGACGTTAAAAAGTGCATAGGATGCGGAAAGTGCGTTATAGCCTGCAAAATAGAAAACAGCGTCCCCATGGATCTTCCGATATCTCGAACGTGGATCGAAGGATACTTCGATGGAAAGAAGATTGTCATGAACACTAAGGAAAATCCATTTCTAAACGTTAAGGCAGAAAAGGGAATTTTTGTTCCAAAGCTCTGCAACCACTGCTCAAACGCTCCATGTGTGAACGTTTGCCCGGTTGGTGCGAGGTTCCATACAAAAGAGGGAGTAGTTTTGGTCGACAAAGAAACGTGCATAGGCTGTAAGTATTGCATCGTTGCATGCCCATACGGTGCAACCTTTGTAAATCCGGAGGAGAAGATCACGGACAAGTGCACGTTCTGCTACCATCGTGTAAAACGCAACCTTCGCCCAGCGTGTGTGTTGGTTTGCCCAACGGGAGCGAGAATTTTCGAGGAACTTCGTGAAGGTAGCGAAGTCTACGAGATTCTGAAAAAGAGTAGATACAGTGTTCTGAAGCCAGAAACGGGAACGAATCCGAAAGTGTTCTATTTGAATCTCGATATGGTGGTAGAATGAAGCCATGGATTCTCGTTTTAATCTTAGCGATCGCAGTTTACGGCGGAGTGTTCGTTTACACCTTCAACCTGTCGCCGATGATTAAAGAGCAGAGTATCGAAAACTGGTTGCAAATCGAATCTTCGAAGAGCATTAGCTACATGGAAAGCTCGATCTGTAGGGAATGTCACTTGAAGCTCTACAAGAACTGGACAATGGGAAATCATTCCAGCGTTGAATGCGAATCTTGCCATGACTACGGAGCTGAGCACGTGAAGTTTAGAAGCAGTAGTAGCATACTTGTGGAAAAAAGCCGAGACTCTTGTCTTGTTTGCCATAGAGAAGTAACTGGAAGAGATGCGATCAAGAGTGTTAGCTACGATCATGGGAGCGGAGTTATATGCACTTACTGCCATGATCCACACAGATGATCCATGTAGTCCTTGTCGAGTTGAAGATCCCGGAGAACGTTGGCTTCATTGCAAGAGTGATGAAGAACTTTGGATACGAAAAGCTATATCTTTACAAGTGCAATTTAACGCAAGATAGCTTTAAAACGTCTGCAAATGCGAAGGATTTGCTTGAAAAAGCTGAAATCCTTGAAGACCTTTACACTTTTTTGTCGAAGTTCAACTTGGTCGTTGGGACAACTGGTATCTCTGGAGGAGATTACAGATACTTCAGAAAGCCGATGATAACTCCAGAGGAGCTTCGCAACCACATAGAAGGCGAAGTTGCAATCCTCTTTGGCAGAGAGGATTACGGGCTTTTCAACGAGGAGCTCGAAAAGTGTCACCTGCTTGTCAAAATTCCGACAAGCGACGCTTATCCAGTTATGAATGTCAGCCACGCAGCTGCGGTAATTCTCTACGCTCTGAGAGATTTAAAACAGGAAAGAGAAGAGCGGCTGGCTACCGTTGGGGATCTCGAGGTTCTGATATCTAAGGTTTCAAATCTCCTCGATCTGATAAATTTTCCCGAGAGGAGAAAGAAAAGGGAGATCGTAACTCTGCGACGAGTCTTGGGCAGAGCGAGAATGAGGGATTACGAGTTCGAAAGTATAATGGGGATATTCACGAAAACTATCTCATACATAAAGAAACTTGAGACCGAAAAGAAGAAATCCTTTCAGCAGTAGTGGAGTTCATGAAGTATCGATTCATCGACCACACTGCAGACATAGCGTTTGAAGTCTATGGCAAAGACCTCGCAGAATTGCTCGAAAATTCCGCTTACGCTTTCTACGATGCGTTCATCTACACCGAGAAGCTCAAGGGATCGAAGCAGAAAGTCGTGGAAGTTGAGGCGGAAGACGAGGATCTTTTGCTTTACCGATGGCTGAACGAGCTTCTCTTTTTATTTGAAACCGAGTTTTTTGCGGGAAAGGATGTGAAAGTCGAAGTGAGCGATTCGGTAGCGAAAGGGATTATTGTGGGCGATAGGTTTACAAGAAGCGACGTTAAAGTTGAGCCAAAGGCGATAACGATGCACAAATTCGGGATAAGAAAAGAAAAGGATCATCTTGTGGCATTTGTCGTAGTGGACATATGAGCGAAATCTATTTGCCGCTCCACGACGGAAAAGCTCCCTATTGGCTTCTTAGTCGAATGAAAAAGCTTGCGGATCAGATAGTGAAAGTTATCGTAATAGAATACGGCGAGTTAGAGTTCTTGAAACGAATCTCGGATCCGATATTCTTCCAGTCTTTCTCAAACGTTCTCGGCTTTGACTGGAACTCAAGCGGAGCCACGACTGTGCTAACAGGAGTTCTGAAATCCATTTTGAACACTCCGCAATTTGAAATACGGGTTGCTGGGGGAAAAGGAGCGAGTGCACTTAAAGCTCCGGAGGAGATAAGGAAGCTGGCAGAAGAAATTGGAGCGAATGCCGAAGAGATCGTTGAATTCAGCAGGTTGTCTGCGAAGGTTGACAACTGCGCTCTGATCGATGGCTACTCTTTATATCACCACGCAGTCTTCTTCACGAAAAAGCACTTTACCGTGGTTCAGCAAGGCATGAACGTCGAAGCAAAGATGGCTCGAAGGTACCATTGGCAAGTTTTTGACCAACTTCCAGAAGCTGAAGAAATACACCGCGGAATAATAAGCCAGAGGGTTGAAAGAGAAGTCATTAACATGGTCTCTCGAAAAAGCAAAGACTCGAGGAAGCTTGCAGTTGATCTTATAAAAGATGGCTCGTTCAGGAGAGATTACGAGAAACTCATTTCGATATCACGAAGGGGGAAAGCGTTCTACGTTCCGAGAAAGATCGATTGGAAAGCGGTTGAAAGGGCTTACAACCTACAGATAAGCCGTTTCGAGGATCTCTTGCTTATGAGGGGGATTGGGAGAGAGACGATAAGAGCGTTGGCTTTAATCGCGGATCTGATCTACAACGTTGAGTATGACAAGCAGGACCCGGCTAAATACTGTTTTGCTCTTGGTGGAAAAGATGGAGTTCCGTTTCCAGTGAGGAAAGATGTTTACGATGAGGTCATCGAGTTGATGAGAGAGGTTTTAAAACAAACTCAGCTTCGTGATTTTAGGCTATGAGACTCGTGATATCGCTTGGCGGATCGGTCTTCGAGGGGACTGAGAGGATAAGGGAGTTCGCAAATGTCCTCGATGAGATCTCTGAGTCGCATCAGCTCTTCGTTGTAGTCGGCGGGGGAAGACTTGCGAGAGAACTGATGGTGAAAGCGAGAGAGCTTGGGGCAAATGAAGCGATGTGCGACTACATAGGTATCGCTGTAACAAGGATTAACGCAATGCTTTTAGCCTTTGCAATGAAAAACTCTGCAAAAAAGATTCCTGAGAGCTTTATTGAGGCGATGGAACTTGCCAAAAACCATAAAGCGGTTGTAATGGGTGGAACGATCCCTGGACACACAACTGACGCAACTGCTGTTCTGCTTGCTGAATTTGTCAACGCGGATCTATTCTTGAACGCAACTTCTGTCGATGGAATTTATTCAGAGGACCCCAAGAAAAATCCGTCTGCGGTTAAGTTTGAAAAGATAAGCCCGGGGGAGCTCTTGGAAATCGTTGTTAAACAAAAGGCGAGCGCAGGAGTTAATGTGGTTATGGACTTGCTTGCGGTAAAGCTCCTCGAAAGAAGTGGGATAAAGGCTGTTGTTTTTAAAGGAGAACCTGAAAACATACGGAAAATCGTCAATGGGGAAAAAATGGGAACTTGGATATGTTAGACTACTTTTCCTGGATTTAGAATTCCGTTCGGATCGAACAACTTCTTTATCTCTCTCATCAACTCGAATTGCTCCGGGTAAAACTTGCGGAGCTCCTCTTTCTTTATCTCACCAATCCCGTGCTCCCCGCTTATCGCTCCGCCCATCTCGACAGCGAGTCTTAGAATCTCTTCTCTGAATTTTCCGTAGACCTTTTGCCAACCCTCGAAGATAAGCGGATGCTGGTGTATGTTTCCATCGCCAGCGTGTCCGTAGCTTATGAGATCGATTCCGTAGCGTTTTGCAATCTCTTCGCTTTTTTGTAAGAACTCAGCAATCGAAGCGGGTGGAACGCATGCATCGAGGATTTCTATAGTCTTATCCTTTATCCCAAGGTAAATTTTGCTCCTGAGCTCGAGCAAGTCTTTTTGCTCCTTTGGGCTCGCAACGAACACGTCAATCGCATTGTTTGCGAATGCAATCTCACTGCTCTCTTCCGCTTCATCTCTCCGCTCGAAGATCGCCAAAATATGTGCATTTCCTTCTTTGCTCACCCACTTCTTCCCGCTAATCTTTTCCCCGATTTCAACGGCTCTTTTCTCCATGAACTCCATCGCCATCGGCGTCATGAGTCTTGTTGTGTCTAGCACGTATTCAAGCGCATCCTCAGCGTTCTTAAATGGAATTGCGAGCATGCTCGTATCCTTCATTGGAGGTAAAAGACGTATTATGGCTTTTGTTATGATCGCAAGAGTCCCCTCGCTTCCTATCAAAAGATGTAGCAAGGAGTAGCCAGAAGAGTTCTTCAAAGTTTTTCCTCCGAGCTTTATTATCTTCCCATTTGCAAGAACTGCCTCGATTCCGAGCACGTAGTTCCTCATGACGCCATACTTCATCGCTCTAATGCCACCTGCGTTTGTAGCAATCATTCCACCGATCGTTGCATTTTCATCGCCAGGACGTGGCGGAAAGCTCAAGCCGTGTTTTTCAGCCATTTTAGAAAGCTCTGCAAGGGTAACACCAGATTCGCAGATCGCAATTTTGTTTCTGACATCGATTTCTATACTCTTCAACTTTTCCGTTGAGATTAGGATCCCCTCTTTTGTTGGAATTGCTCCTGCACTAAGTCCTGTGCCCCCACCACGAGTAAAAACTGGGATTCTTTTTTCGTTTGCTATCTTAAGCAGTTTTGAAACCTCTTCAGCGTTTTTGGGTTTCACGACTACAAACTCTTTCGGCTTTGGGGCAATTGTCTTTGGCGTTTCGTCGTAGCCATAGCTCTCTATTTTAAAGATTTCGAAGCTTTCGAAGACTTCAACTGGTATCTTTTCACCCTTGAGCAGTTCAGACATGTTACAATCACCTCAGACTTGTGGATTCTTACCCTCAGGCGATCAGATCGGTACGGATAAAGACATTTTCTACAGAAAAGCGTTTTATACTTTCTTGGAATCCTCACCCGATATTTCATTGAAATCTTTTTCGCAAGCTCGATGTATCTCCTTGCAAGCTCGTAATCGATGAACTTGAATTTCTGAGCCCTCTCGATCAGGTAGACGATTCTTTCAAGGGCTATTCTTCTTTCCCTATCCTTTTCTCTCCTGAGCACGATACAAAATACGACAAAGATAAATAACTTCTCACCCAACGCTTAATGTGAAATTCGATGCGAGAAAGTTCAAGGAGCTAACGGAGAAGGACTTTGAAAAAGCTTGGCTTTTGGGCAAAGAAATCGTGACAAGGGAGGATCCAAACTCGCTTTATCCTCGAATCAGCTACACTCATGGCGAGGAGCATCCAGTGTTCAAAACGATCGAGATGCTCAGGAGGGCTTACATTTCAATGGGATTTAGGGAAGTTGTTAATCCTGTGATCGTTGAAGACGTTCACGTGAAAAAGCAGTTCGGAAAAGAGGCTCTTGCAGTCTTAGATCGCTGTTTCTACTTAGCTTCTCTTCCAAAGCCAAACGTAGGAATGTCCGCAGAGAAAGTTGCGAAGATAAGGGAGATCACGGGAAAAGAATTTGACGAGGAAAAGTTGAGGAAAATCTTCCACCTATACAAAAAGGGGAAGATCGACGGCGACGATTTAAGCTACGAGGTCGCTAAAGTTCTTGGAGTTGATGATCTTGTTGCAATAAAGGTCTTGGATGAAGTTTTTCCGGAATTTCGCAATTTAAAGCCCGAGCCGAGCAAACTAACTCTTAGAAGTCACATGACCACGGGTTGGTTTATAACCTTAGGCGAGCTTGCTGACAAGTTGCCTTTGCCGATAAAGCTCTTCAGCATCGACAGATGCTTTAGAAAAGAGCAAGGTGAAGATGCTACGAGACTTTACAGCTATTTCTCCGCAAGTTGCGTTGTCGTTGATGAAAATGTGAGTGTTGACGATGGTAAGGCTGTTGCGGAATCTCTGCTGAAGCAGTTCGGTTTCGAGAAGTTCAAGTTCAAGTTAGACGAGAAGAGGAGCAAATACTACGTGCCGTCCACGCAGACAGAAGTTTACGCTTTTCATCCGAAGCTCGTTGGTTCGAAGACAAAATACAGCGACGGATGGGTCGAAATCGCAACCTTTGGAGTTTATTCGCCGACTGCGCTTGCAGAATATGGTATCGAGTATCCCGTTATGAACCTTGGACTCGGTGTTGAAAGACTGGCGATGGTCTTATTTGGTTACGAGGACATAAGAAAGCTCGTTTATCCACAGTTCTATGGAGAAATTCGCCTTAGCGATTTAGAGATTGCGAGGGCGATAAAGATCAAAGAAGTCCCGGCAACAAAGGTTGGCTACGAGATCGCAAGGAAAATCGTTGAAGTTGCGGTCGCGAACGCAAGTGCTAAGAGTCCTTGCAGTTTCTTAGCCTTCAAAGGTGAACTTTTTGGCAAAGAAGTCGAAGTTCTCATTGAAGAAACAGAAGAAAACTCGAACCTCTGCGGACCAGCTTTTGCGAACGAGATCGTTGTCCACAACGGTAGTGTTTATGGTGTCCCCAGAACAGAGGAGTTTAAGAAGATCTTTGAAGAAGGGGTTGAATGCGGGATCAGATACATTGACGCCTTCGCCTTTCTTGCAGCGAAGCGGATCGAGGACATGGTTTTCAAGGGCGAGAAATCTTTGCTCGTAAGGGTTAGAAACGTCGAGGGGCTTTCGAGCATAAACCTGCAAATTCAAGACAACGTGCGGAGATACATAGTCTGGAAAGGTGGGAAAATAGATGTCCGCGGGCCTATGTTTGTGAAAGTCAGGGCTAAATTGGAATGAGCAATCTGAAATAGCCGATTAACGGTATCTTGAACTTTGCAACTCCGATTATCCATTCTTTCTGCACAGGTAAGACTTGTTGAATCTCTCCGGAAATTCTCATGAGCGCAAGCTGATCCGAAACTCGATTCGCATCGCCTTGTGTTATGTAACCTGAAGTTAATGCGGTGTTTTCGGAGTAGGTTAGCGTCCCCTTTGTCAGCGTCGGAATTCTTTCGCCCTCGTTCACGAACGCTATGGCTCTATGGATTACCGGTTTCCCATTTCCGTTGGGATAGTAGACTATTACATCCCCATAATCACCGAAGCTTTTGTAACCGCTCTGCTTTCCCTCTTCCCAAGTCACAATTCCAACGCGATCTGGATGCATTAAGAAAACCACGTCGCCAGGCATTAGGTTTGGTTGCATGCTTCCAGACTCAACTGCGACCATGAAGGGCCAGCAACCCGTTGCAGCGATGCCAACTCCGATGATGATCAGAAGTATTGCTATTGTTGAGACCAAATCCTTTATGAACTGGAAAGCCTTAGACTTCTCTGGCATGGAGGAAGGATTGCGAGGAGTAGTTAAAAGTATCGATGCAGTAACTGTTGCTAAGAAGTTTTTGGTTCGGGGATACAACGTTAGCCCCGAGGCTGCAAAGATCGTCGCTTCGTTTCCCGATCCGGAACTTTTAATCGCTGAAGTTTGTAAAATTTCCAGGAATAGTTTCATAATCTGTGAAGAGGATGTGATCTCTGCGATTAGAAGTCTTGAGTTGAGAATTAAAGGCAGTCAGAGAGCTGAGAGTGAGGTGAAGAAGAAGGAGCATCACGAAAAAGCTCAGGAAAGGATAAGAGTCCTGAGGGATGTTGGGAATCTTGTAGTCGAGGGAAGCGTTGAGGACTTCGTTGCCTACTTCAACTCAAGGCTTGAAAAGCTGAGCAAGATATTTAGAGCTCGAATCCAGCCAACTCCGATAAGAAACCTCGGAAGAGTTCGTGGCGAAGTTGTGAACGTTGTGGGGATCGTTAACAACGTTTTGGACAAAAAAGAGAGCGTTATCATAGAGCTGGAAGACCAAACCGGAACGATTAACTGCATAGCGAATGGAAAATTGGCAGAGACTGCAAGAGAACTGCTCGGCGACGAAGTCATTGCAATTTCGGGAACTCTTAGAGGGAACTCGATACTTGCAGATCGAATTCTATTCCCAGATTGCCCAATAAACGGGAATAAAAAGCACGTAGACTTTGGAGTTGTTTTCATTTCCGACACCCACTTTGGTAGCAAGGGATTTCTTGAAGAAAAGTGGGAGGCGTTCGTTAGATGGTTGAACTGCGAAACTGATATGAGCGATTTGGCGGAGAAGATTCGTTACATCATTGTTGCAGGAGACATCGTTGATGGTGTTGGTGTTTATCCAGAGCAGGAAAACGAACTCGCAATCGTCGACATATATGAGCAATACGAAAACGCTGCGATGCACTTCGACGAAATTCGTGACGACATCGAGGTAATCATCTCTCCCGGAAACCACGATGCGGTCAGACAAGCGGAACCTCAGCCGAGTTTGCCAAAGGAAATTGCAAAGCTTTTCCCCAAGAATGTCAGAAACGTTGGAAATCCAGCGTTGCTCGATCTCGAGGGCTTAAAAGTCCTTGTGTATCATGGGAGAAGTCTTGATGACATCGTTACAAAGATCTCGAGGCTTAACTATGAGTCTCCACAAAAGGCGATGGAGGAACTACTGAAAAGACGTCATTTGAGTCCGCTTTACGGCGGTCGAAGCCCTATAGCCCCAGCGAAGGAAGATTTGTTGGTGATCGATGAGATTCCTGATGTGCTACACTCTGGGCATGTGCACACCTACGGGACTAGCTACTACCGCGGAGTCCTGCTCGTGAACTCCTCTACTTGGCAAGCGCAGACAGAGTTTCAGAAAAAGATAAACCTAAATCCGATGCCTTGCAACGTAGCAGTTCTTTTGGGTGAGAACGTGTATCGACTGAATTTCAGCGGTGGTTGAATGAAGTTCGTAGCGGTGAACTGGGAATACGTCGAGAGACTTTGTAGGAAGGTTGCGATGCAAGTTCTTGAAGATGATTTTAGACCGGACAAAATCGTAGCTCTTGCAAAGGGTGGTTGGTTTGTCTCGATGGTCCTCAGCGACTACCTTGGCGTCGGGATTGTGAACCTCGACCTGAAGGAGGGAAGGGAGGTAAAGGTGAAGAAAGCGCTGATCGTAGACGACTTCATAAACACTGGAAAGACGATGAGAAGTGCGCTGGAAAGAGTAAAGGGTGAAGTCAAGACTTGTGCATTGTTAATGTTCCAGAACTCGAGGTTCTTTCCAGATTATCTCGCAGAGTTCGTTTCAGATGACGTCTGGGTAGTATTCCCATGGAACTTCGTTGAAGACATATCCCCGTTGATTTTGAGCGCACTCGAAAAAAGTGAATCGGATATCTGGGGGATTAGAGAATCTCTTTCTTCGCTTGGAGTTGATTACATAAACCTCGAAATCGCACATCCGGGAAAGATGGAAGAGGTTTTGAGCATTCTCGAAAAGAGAAAAATGATCGAGAGATTCGAGGAGCAAGGAAAAGTTTATTGGAGGTTGAAAAAATGATCGGGATTGTTGGCGGAACCCATCTCTTGGAAAACGAGATTCTCAGAGAGAAGAAGGAGATCGAGGTTCAAACGCCTTTTGGAGTTGCGGAAGTCGATTTGGGTGTTTTAGATGGTGTGGAGGTTGCAATCGTTCAACGGCATGGGCGGAAGAAGGACAAACCTCCGCATCGCATAAATCATCAGGCAAACTTCTACGCTTTGAAATCTTTGGGAGTAACGAAAGTCATCGGAATGGGTTCCGCAGGTTGTTTACGTGAAGAGATCGAGATTCCAGCAATAATAGTTCCGCACGACTACATAGACTTCTTCAGCGGAATTACGATTTTCAACGACTCTTTAGTCTACGTAACCCCGGGTTTCGATGAAGAGCTTAGAAGAGTTCTCTTAACCGTTGCTAAACGGGTTTCAAAGCTTCCTGTGATAGAAAACGGTGTATACTTCCAAACTCGAGGTCCAAGGCTTGAAACGGTTGCTGAGATTGCGATGATAAAAAACTTTGCAGACTGCGTTGGTATGACCGCTGGAAGCGAAGCAACGATTGCTAAGGAGCTTGGGATTCATTATGCGGTGATTTGCACAATGGACAACTATGCGCATGGCATCAAAGGCGCGAGAGTTGAATACGAGGAGATAATCAGGAAGGCGAAAGAGAATGCAAAGAACTGCGTTGAAATTGTAAAAGAAGCCGTGAAGATCTTGGCAAAGGATTAGCATGCTTTTCATTTTAATCTTAACTCCAAGGTGTAACTCGAACTGCAGGTACTGTGGAGGGTTCGAAGATGGCATGATGCCAGAGAAAATTCAATACAGCATCGAGGATCTCCAGAATTTCCTGAAAAGATACCCCGAATTTTCCATCGCATTCTACGGCGGAGAACCGTTGCTCGAGCTAAGGAAAATAGAGGAAATAATGAGGGAAGTCAAGGCTAATCACTTTATTCTGCAAACGAATGGGACTCTCTTGAGGAAACTCAAACGCGAGCTTTTGCAAAGATTTTCCACAATCTTAGTTTCTTTTGACGGAAGAAAGGAAACCCATGATTTCTACCGTGGGAACTACGATCTGGTCGTCGAAAACGTTAGAAGAATCAGAGGCTACAAAGGCGAGCTGATCGCAAGAATGACCGCAAGTCAGGAGACGGACATATATGAGGACGTTATGAGCATAATTTCTTTGGACACTTTCACGCACGTGCACTGGCAGATCGATGCTGTTTGGAGCAGAGATGGTGTCTGGAGAGACTTCGAAGGCTGGGTTGAGAAATACAACGCTGGTGTGAGAAGGCTTGTTAAGTTTTGGGTATCCGAAATTATGGAGGGCAGAATCCTCGGCCTAGTCCCATTTCTTGGCGTTGCAACGGCGATTTTTGAGGGATTTCGTTACCCCCCATGTGCCTCGGGTTTCGAATCGTTTGCAATCGCTACTGATGGAAAAATCCTTGCGTGCCCCATTTGTCCAGAGTTTGAGTGGAATCAGTTGGGCGATATTTTTGTTGGGATAAAGAGAACGCCGGAGATCTTGGCCCCATGTCTCGAGTGCAGTTACTTCAGATTTTGTGGCGGAAGGTGCTTGTTTTTCAATAGAGAAAGGCTCTGGGGAGAGAAAGGGTTTAGGCTTGTTTGTTCAACTGTTAAAAATCTTGTCGACTCGTTGCTCGCATACAAAGATGTGATCGCAAAATTCAGAAACGAAATAAGGTATCCGAGGTTTTTGAACACGACCGAGATTATTCCTTAGGCTCTTTTGGCTTCTTTTTCAGCAAGGAAGGGAGATGTATGACGTATCTTCCGTCCTCTTCAAGCGCTATTATGATCTCTTCTCTCTCGAAAAGCTTCTGGAGATTTATTTCGTATTGTCCCGGGGCAAGTATCTTTATGCTCTCAATCCCGAATTTTGCGAAGTCTTCTTTTATCTCCTTTATCACTTCTTCCTTCTCCTTTTTCTCCTTTGGCACGTAGTAGAACTTGTTGTTTCCACATTCGCAACCTTGTAGCAATCTCGTATCCCCGTCTGGGTAGAGCTTTCCGCACTTCGTGCAACGGTGTGGCATATTAGGTTATGAGAGCTTTTATTAAATCCTCTTGCTTCTCTATTGTCTTTAACCTGTTCGCAGGACCGATGATCGTTAGCCTTCCATGTTTCTTCCCAAAGATCCTCGAGATCAGAGACTTCTCCCTGTAAGGATAGCTCTCTACTTCGATCCCAACGAAATTCTCGTGGTCTATTTCGAGCATTGTAGCTTCGATCAGCTTCGCTTCTTCTTCCGGAGTTAAGCCAGTTTCGAGAACTACGATTTTCCCTTCCTTGACGTTGTCCAAGATCATCCTGATCTTCTCCATCGATCCCATTTTGCTCAGCCTCTCTTTTGAGATCAGATTTATCTGCACCCCCATGCTCTCACCCAAACCTTTCCGCCATCGCCTTGTAAAGCGATTCGAGATTTATTCCTTTGAGTGCAGATATTGGAACGACATAGTGCTGTGGAAACGCGGATTTAATCCTTGCAGGCGATGCGTTGGGCAGATCGATCTTGTTCGCCACGATTATGAGTGGAAGCTTTCTTGCTTCGATGTTTCCAACGATGGTAACGTTTACTTGTGTGAAAGGATCCTCCGTTGCGTCCATTACAAGCAAAATCCCATCGAGGTCGTCGAGCCACTTTATCGCTTCAATGACACCTTCAGTCGCCTCCTTGGCCCTTCTTTTTGCCTCTTCTTCGCTCAACCCATACTTAAGGAAGTCGTGGAAGTCCACCTTTGCTGCAATTCCCGGCGTGTCGACGACGTCAATCGTTATAGTTTTCCCATCAACTTGGATTTTTACTCCTTCCCTGAGCTTAACTCTTCTTGTCTCGTGTGGAATCTCGCTTGGAGTTCCGATGATCTCCCCAACCCAGTCTCTGAGAATCCTGTTCGCAAGCGTTGTTTTTCCTGCGTTTGGTGGGCCATAGATTCCGATTTTCAGCTTGTCTTTCCTGAAGAATAGCCTATAGAGGAATCTGAGTCTTTTCTTTAAGCCCGAGAGCATTCCCATGGGGACACCTCAAGATGCTTTTGATAAACTTATTATTAAATTTTACCCATCTTCTTTCGGATCAAAGATATATAGCAGTTCCGCGATCTTTGTGCGATGATAAGGGAGCTTGGGAGATTCGAAAGAATTGGTGCCCACTCCCACATACGTGGCTTAGGTTTGGATGAAAATCTAAGAGCTAAAGACGTTGCAGATGGACTTGTTGGACAAAAGAAAGCAAGAGAAGCTGCAGGAGTAATCGTTAGGCTTATAAAGGAGGGGAAGATGGCAGGACGCGGTATACTGCTCGCAGGTCCACCGGGAACCGGGAAAACAGCGATAGCGGTTGCAATAAGCAAAGAGCTTGGGAGAGACATTCCATTCGTGCACGTTTCTGCAAGCGAGTTCTACAGTGCTGAAATGAAGAAAACCGAAGCGCTAATTCAAGCGATGCGCAAGGCAATCGGAGTTCGAATAAGAGAGCAGAGGATCGTTCTTGAGGGAGAAGTCGTTGGACTGGACTACAACATGGTTCCGAATCCATACAATCCGACGCAGAAAATTCCAGAATCGGCGACGTTAACGCTTGCAACGAAAGACGAGAAAAGGAGCTTCAGCGTAGGGAGCAGGGTGGCGATGTATTTCCTTTCGCAGAACGTTGAGATCGGAGATGTGATAGTGGTGGACAAGGAGACTGGGAGAGTTAGCAAGCTTGGAAAAAGCGAAAGGGTGAAGAAAAGGTTCGATATAGGTGAAGATGAATTTGTTCCATTGCCTTCGGGGAAGGTTGAGAAGGAGAAGGAGTTTACGTATGTTTTAACGCTCCACGACTTTGACGAAGCTAATGCAAGGAGAGGAAGCATTTTCAGCCTGTTTGGCGGTGGAAGTAGGGAGATCGATAATGAAGTGAGACAAGCAGTAGACGAGCAAGTCAAAAGGCTTATCGAAGAGGGAAGAGCGGAGCTTTTGCCTGGTGTTCTATTTATCGACGAAACTCATCTCATGGACATCGAGTTGTTCGCGTTCATGAACCGTGCAATGGAATCTGAGATGGCGCCGATAATAATATTGGCATCAAATCGGGGCTTTGCGAGGATTCGGGGTACTGACATAGTTGCACCTCACGGCATACCCCTTGACCTGCTTGATCGACTACTTATCATCACAACCGAACCATATTCGAGAGACGAGATAAGGACGATAATAGAGATAAGAGCCATGGAGATGGGTGTGATGATTTCGAAGGAAGCAATAGAGAAGCTAACGGACATCGGCGAGAGGATGAGCCTTAGATATGCAGTGCAGCTGCTCGCACCAGCAAACGAGTTTGCGAAGCTGAGAAATTCGGGAAAGATCGAGCTGCAGGACGTTGAAAGGGCGGAAAGTATCTTTAGCGACGTCAGCCAGAGCTCTGAGTATCTCAAGAAGTGGGAAGAAAAAATGCTTGGGATGTAATCTCTTAAAATGTATAGAAAGCTCGGAAAGTGTCTAATCTTGAAGATTGGTGGGAAGTTGAGAAGCAGAGTTGCGAGCGGGAGTTAGTGGGGGCGAGTTTTTGAGCAAAGGAAAAAAAGCAAAAAGGATAAATATTCCCCACAAGCTTGGCTTTGAGGAGGTGGTTGGATGGCAGTAGTAGTAGTCGACCAGGATAAATGCTCTGGTTGCGGAGAATGCATCTCGGTTTGCCCAGGGAGTGTTTTTGAGTTCAACGACGAAGGAAAAAGCACACCAAAACGACCTGAAGACTGTCAGGAGTGCTGTTCTTGTGTTGAAGTCTGTCCAGAATCTGCGATAACTGTTGACGTTTGCAAGTAGTTTTGCTTTGCAATTTTTGTTATCTCTTTTAGGATTTCTCCCACTCCTTCCCCATTTTTTGCGGAAAAGGCGATTCGGTCTCTAAGTGAGTGCATATCCGATTTGCTGTAGACTTCGATTACAGGCTTTCCGAAAGTCTTCTTTATTTCCTCGAGTAGAGATAGCTGGGACTTCAACGTGTAGCCACAAGTCTCTGTTGGGTCGATTATGAACAGAATCGCATCTGCAACGTTTCTCAAGCAGAGAATTGCTTTTTTCTCAATCACACTTCTTTTCGCCAATGGACGGTCGAGAATTCCTGGGGTATCGATTATCTGAATTTCGGGTGTGTAGCCTACTAGTATTTTCTGCGTTGTAAACGGGTAATCTGCGATTTCTGGTTTGGCAGTGGAAACGAGAGCTACGAAACTCGACTTTCCAACGTTTGGACATCCTGCGACAACAACGGTTGGCATCTCACGAAGCGATGGAATTTCACGCATTTTCTGTTTCGCTTCATTTAAAAACCTGAGCTCTTCGTCTATTTCTTCAATTATCGAGGAAACCCTCCCGCAAGCGGTTCTGTACACCTCCAATGGATTCTTTCCCCTTCGAATATCGGCGATACTTTTCGTTATTATCTTCTGGATCGTCGCATTAGCCCAGTGCAACGAGGAAAGTGCCCTCTTTATCCTTTCTATCCCTACGATCAAATCCACCATTTCACGGTAAAAGCTTGGAAGGTTTTCGTAGCTCGGATGTGAAGATAAGACCTTTTCAAAGTAATCTTTGGAAACGTTCGAGATTGTGGAGAGCTTGTTTATCATCCTCTCTTTCAGACTACCCCCTGTGATCTTCGAAGCTCTTCGGAATATCTTGTCGATAAGTTCTTCCGCTGTAAGCACGGTGGGTAATTTCCTGAGTGTTTCCACGAATTAAGTGTTGTGAAGTTATAATTAATTTGTGCAAAGCACTTTTCGACAAGCTTTTATTTTTTTACTCGGGAATTTTAGTGATGAAAGCGGTGATCATGGCAGGAGGTTACGCAACCCGTCTTTGGCCGATTACGAAATCAAGGGCTAAGCCTTTACTTCCAATTGGGAGCAAAAAGATAATCGATCTCGTATACGAGAAAGTGGTTGAGCTTGAACTATCTGCGATCGTTTCAACGAACAAGAGATTTGAGGAGGATTTCTTGGACTGGGCGAAGGGGAAAAAAGTGGAAGTTATTGCAGAAAACACAAAAAGCGAAGAGGAAAAGCTTGGAGCTGTTAGAGCTTTGGCTGAAATCGCAAAAACGGTTGAAGACGATTTGCTTGTTATTGCAGGAGACAATGTTTTCTCCTTTTCGCTGAGGGAACTTTACGAGAAGTTCATGCAAAAAAAGAAGCCTGTGATCGCACTTTACGACGTTGGTGATTTGGAGCTTGCCAAAAGATACGGAGTTGCAGAGCTTGATGGTGAAAGAGTTGTGAAGTTTTACGAGAAACCAGAGAAACCAATTTCGACTTTGATTGGTATTGGCGTATATTTCCTGCCCAGAAAGAGTATTGAAATCCTTTTCGAGTTCGTTGCAAGCAGAGAAAGGAGCGACAACCTTGGAGACTTCATAGGCTACCTCTGCGAAAAGGAGGAGGTTTATGGGATCAGATACAATGGGAGCTGGTATGACGTTGGTAACGCAGATTCCTACATAGAGGCGTTCAAGAGTTATACAAACCACTATGTGGACAGATCTGCGGAAATAGAGAAATCTGTGAAGATAATTGAGCCCGTTGTTATTGAAAAAGGGGCGAAGATAACGGGGAGGAGCATAATCGGTCCTTATGCGTTTATCGGTAGCGATTGCAGAATCGAATCCTCGGACGTGAGCGAGAGCATAATATTTGAGAAAACTTGTCTTTCCAAAGTTAAGCTTTGGAGGAGCATCGTCGACGATAGATGTGAGATTAGAAACATCCAGCTTACCGCGTCTATAATTGGTGGTAACGCAAAGATTCAGGGAGGATGAAAGCTCTAATATTGGATGGCTACGTCGACGAACCCTCTTGTCTCGGCGTTCCGCCCTACGTTGCTCCGTATCCGAGGTTCATCTATGGAATGCTGAGAAATGCGAAAATCAACGCACTTTACACGACGATCGATGCCTTCAGAGAAGACAAAACGCTGAGGGAAAAAGTTAGAGATTTTGACTTCCTTTTTATAATCGCTGGAATCGCTGTTCCAGGAAATTACATCGGAGGAAAGCCTTTGAGCAAAAAAGAACTCTTTTCCTTGAACTTGGCCAAGAGGAACATCTTGGTCGGTCCTATCTATCTCGAGCTGAGCAAAAAGGAGATTGCAGCTTTGGAGGACAGTGAAATCGAAGTTCTTAAATTCCCATTCGAAAAAGCCCTCTGCGAAACTCTTGCTTTACAGTTCGAGTTTGAAAAATACCTTAAGGCAGGTGCAGAAGTTGTTTTACAGCATCCTCGGTTTCCCAACATTATTTGCGAGATAGAAACATATCGTGGCTGTTATTGGGCGAAGTGCTCTTTTTGCATAGAGAGATTCCAATCTCCGTCTTTTAGGGATCCTGAGAACGTTGTTGGGGAAATAAAAGCGCTTTACGACGTTGGTGTCAGACACTTTCGCATAGGAAAGCAGACAGACTTCTTCTCCTATCTCGCGGACTTTAGCTTCGAAGTTCCAAAGCCAAATGCTGAGAAGCTCAAAAACTTTCACCGCGCTATCTGGGCTTCTTGTCCAAAGATAAAAACGCTTCACTTAGACAACGTTAATCCGAAGACGATCGCAGAGCACTGTGAAGAGGCTAAGGAAGTAATAAAGACCATTGCAATATATCAAACTCCAGGAAACGTCGCAGCCTTCGGCTTGGAGAGTGCGGACGAGAAGGTGATCAGAAAAAATGCTCTCTGCGCTACTGCAGAAGAGGTTATGACTGCGATAGAGCTCATCAACCGCTATGGTAAAGCTGTCGGCTACAATGGCTTACCTTTGTTTCTTCCGGGCATAAACTTCGTTATCGGACTTAAAGGAGAGACTAAGGAGACCTTTGAAAAGAACTTCGATTTTTTGCAAGAAGTCATGAGCAGAAATCTCCTCCTGCGAAGAATAAACATAAGGCAAGTCAAGATATTCCCCGGGACACCAATGGAGAAGGAAGGCTATTCAAGGCTTATGAGACACAAAAGATACTTCTACGCTTTCAAGAACCGGGTTAGGGAGGAAATAGACAACAAAATGCTGAGAAAAATTCTGCCAAAGGGTAGAAAGATAACAGACCTTCACGTTGAGATCGAGGGTAAAATAAGCTTCGCAAGACAAATCGCAACTTATCCAATCCTCGTAGGGCTTATTGGGAATTACAAAAAGGGTTCTTTTATCGATGCAAGGGTTGTAGACTACGGCTTTAGGAGTGTTACCGCAGTTGAAACGCCACTCAACGTGAACACAGCAACTCTCGAACAGCTTGAGGCAGTGGTGGGGAATAAAGCTGTGGAAATCGTAAAAAAGAGACCGTTCAAAGATATCGATGAAGTAAGGGCAATAGTTGCGGATGCGGAAATCTTTTTTGTCGTTGCATAATAGCAACGAATTTGCTGAGTTTTGCGCAAATATCATTAAAACATAAATAAAAAATATTGCAAATCGAAAAAGCTATAAATGGGGAGATCGATGGCAAAGAAGGTGGTTTAATGAATCTCTTTGATAGAGTTCTTAACAGCGTGAATATATTTAAGAATAGAGATGTCTTGAGGCATAGCTACACTCCAGAAAACCTCCCTCACAGAGAAGAGCAGATAAAACAACTCGTCGAGCTTCTCTCTCCTCTCTTAAAAGGTGGAACGCCTTCAAACATTTTTATCTATGGTAAAAGTGGTACTGGGAAGACTGCAACCGTAAGGCTTGTGTTGAGGAATCTTGAAGAGGTAAGCAAAAAGCTAAACGCAAACATAGCGGTGCAATACATAAATTGTGAAATCGTAGACACTGCGTATCGAGTTCTTGCGACGCTTGCGAGGCGTCTTGGCAAAAACGTGCCGATGACAGGATGGCCAACGGATCAAGTTTACGAGGACGTTAAGAATACAATAGAGAGTAAAAATTTAAAGCTTTTAGTTGTGTTGGATGAGATCGACAAGCTCGTGAAAAGGGCTGAAGAAGCGCTTTACAGCTTGACGAGGATGAACTCGGAACTTGAAAACGCAAGGGTTTGCCTCGTCGGAATCTCGAACAACCTAAAGTTTAAGAGCTTCCTCGATGCGAGAATTTTGAGCTCTTTAAGCGAGGAAGAACTCGTTTTTCCACCCTATAACGCTGAGCAACTCGAAGACATTCTCAAGCAGAGGGCCGAGCTTGCATTCAACGAAGGAGTTCTCGAAGATGGCGTAATCCAGCTCTGTGCTGCGATCGCAGCACAGGAACATGGGGATGCGAGGAAGGCGTTGGATTTGTTACGAGTCAGCGCTGAGATTGCAGAAAGGGAGAGTGATTCCAAGATTAGGATAAAACACGTGAGGAAAGCGGTTAAGAAGATCGAAACGGATTACATGCTCGAGACAGTTCGCACTTTACCCTTGCAGACGAAGATTCTGCTCTACAGCATGACTTTGCTTGCGGAAAACAGGGAGAAGTTCACAACGGGTGAAGCTTACTGCGTTTACAAGAAACTGTGCTCGAAGATAAATCTTGAAGCCCTTACACAACGCAGAGTTAGCGATCTACTTTCCGAGCTCGATTCTCTTGGCGTTATAAACTCCATAGTGATCTCGAAAGGTAGATATGGAAGAACGAGAGAGATACGGATCGATTCGGACGTTGAAGCTCTGAAAAAAGCACTGGAGGAGGATTACAGGTTGGGTGAGCTGAAAAAATACGAAGAGGAGATGAAGAGGATCGCAAAGCTTGAAATCTTTGAGTTTTAGTTTTTTCAGATCTGCCGACTCCTTTGTATGGATTTTTTAGTGCAATCGATGGTGTGTGAAAATACTTGAAAAGGAAAAATGCCAAGAATACACGATCTTAGTGAACTTCTGCCAGAGCTCAAAGAAGAAAATCATGTTGAAGTTTTTGCAGTGCAATCCAACTTTAAAAACAGATCTGAGATCTCCAACCGATGAATGTAGAGTTTCATGATCCAGAGAGGAGCCTGAAAAATTTCATTAGGGAGGGAATTTTCTCCCAAATAACTTATTCATTACTCACGGCAACAATAGTAAGCTCTTATCTTGTTGTTGTCGGTGCAAATTCCTTCACGATTGGAGTATTGGTTGCAATACCCCACATGACCACACTCACTCAGATAATCTCGGCAAAGTTCATTGAGAAGAGGAGCAGAAAGAAGGTAGCGGTCTTTGCGAGCTTCGTAGCCAAGAACTCGCTTTTAGCAATTGCAGTTGCATCTTTAATAAACGGACCATATGAGATATTGGCGTTCGCATTGTTTTATCTGATCTTCAACGTCTGCGAAGATCTGTTGACAGTAACTTGGAGCTCTTGGACTCGTGATCTCTTTTTTCGACGCAAAACTTGGCGAGAGACTATCTAAAAGATTGGCTTATGGAAAAATAGCTGCAATACCCTTCCTAGCATCCCAGATCTGGCTTTTTGAAAAGCTCGACAGATCTGCTTTTTCGATCCTGTTTTTTTTGGCTTTTCTTTCAGGAATTGCGAGTGTTTACTTTCTAAGGAAAGTCGAAGACGTTAAGTCGAAAAGAATAAGCGAACCCAGTCTAATATTGCCATTCAAGCATAGCAACTTCCTAAAGTGGTCGCTCTTGAACTCGGGATTTTGCTTTTCGCTGAGCGCCTCACGTACGTTCTTTGCGGTCTACGTTCTGCACGTTCTTGGATATCCGATCTGGCTTGTTCTCGCCCTTGCGTTTGTAGCTCATCTGTCTTCGGTTTACTCGCTTAGATTCGCTGGAGCGATATCGGATAGATTTGGGAATAAACCTCTTCTTGCGATCTCGGTAGCGTTTTTTGATCTCTCGATAATCCTTTTCATCCTTTCCAACTTTAACGCATCTTTTGGCATACTCTTGTTCGCATACATTTTGCACGGCTTCTACACCTATGCACCGAACATAGCTTTTATGAACGCAGTCGCGGACATGACGCTCAGGAAGCATTCCGCTCCATTTTATGCGATCGGTAACTGGATGCAAGACATCTTTTCGGCATTAGGTAGTATTTTCGGTGGAATTCTACTCGTAAACCTCGCATTTCTCGGAGAGAAGTCGTATATAGTGCTCTTTCTATTCTCTTTCACAACTTCTCTACTCCTAATTCCACTGCTCAGATTTTACGACGAGTTCGGTCAGTCTACAAGTAAAGCGCTCATAAACATGCCAAGACTCTTCTTTGAAGACTTGGGAAAGATATACAGAGAGCTGAAACACTTTTTTGTATCGAGAATTAAAAGTAAGGAAAGCGAGCTTTGAGATTTTAAGGCTTTACTATCCTGTTTTTCAGCACACCTATCCCCTCGATCTCAAGCTCTAAAACGTCTCCAGGACTCAAAAATCTACCCAAATGTAGCCCGCAACCTTTTCCCGGTGTGCCCGAAAGCAAAAACGTGCCTGGGTAGAGAGTCTGATCCATAGAGAGATGCGAGATGAGGTCTGGGATTTTCCAGTACATGTCCTTCGTGTTCGCCTCCGACCATGTTTCGCCATTGACTCTTGCGAACATCTTCAGATTGTGTGGATCTTTTATCTCGTCTTTCGTTACAATCCAAGGACCCATCGGCGTTGCAGTGTCGAAGTCCTTGCTCTTCAGCGGTCCTAGGGGCATAGCCCTTAGCTCGATGAATTCTGTGTCCCTCGCGCTCATGTCGTTGGCTATTGTGTATCCGAAGACGTAGTCCATGGCCTTCTCTTTGGGAACATTCTTGGCTTTCTTTCCAATGCAAATCGCAAACTCCAGCTCGTAATCTAATATCTGCGAATAGCTCGGCCATAAAACGTCTTCTCCGTGCCCTATGACTGAGAACGGGTTCATTTTGTAACCAACTGGCATCTGATACCATTCGTCTGGGACTTTTAACCCGAGTTTTTCAAAGGACATTTTCACATGCTCTTCGAAGGTCGAGAAGTCCACCATTAGCCTCGGAACTGGGATCGGAGCTTTTAGCCTCACTTTGCTTAACTCGTAGACGACTCTTTTTCCCGAAATTCTAAGTTCTTTTCCTTTTTCAATTTTCTCAAGCACAAACTCGTATGCTTTCCTAGCTTCGCTCATCGCTAAATCGCCTTTGTCAAGGAATTCGAGCATATTCGGCGGAATCAACGCTTTTGCAGTTTTAAGCGGTCTCGTTTCGCCCTTAGCATCTTTTAGGTAGGAAGCATAAGCCAGGGTTAGATCTACGATTTTGTCGAAGGCGACGAAACCTATTCTCTCTTCGTTTCCAATTTCGAAGGTTGCGAGCTTCATTTCCAATCCCTCATAAGTCTTACGATCTCGAAGAGATTTATCTCGTGAGAGCTTAACTCCGCATAAGCTCTCGCAAGGTTTGCCACAATCCTTTCTTTCTCACTCCAGTTTTTGAACCTTCCTAGTTCAAGATCTCTGATCGCCTCATGGAAGCTCATACCTTTCTCGATTCCCAGCTTTGCTTCATTGTAAACGAACTCTAAATACTCGATTGCTTCTCTTACTTCGTCCTTTGTTGCGACATTTCCGTGCCCAGGAACGTAGATTTCTGCATCGAGATTTAGAAGCTCTTTTAGAGCTTTTATATTTCCCAAAACGCTACCCATCAGGACAAATGGTGTGCACGGCTTTGCAAATAGCAAATCCCCGCAAAAAACGATCTTTCTTTCTGGTATGTAAACATAAGCATCTCCGCTCGTATGTGCAACTCCGGGATGGATCAATCGAATCTCCAAGTTTTCGGCGTGTATTTTTACTTCCGTTGAGAAAGTCACGTCTTGTGGTGTGACCTTCGCACCGCTAAAGTCGAACTCTGGAAAAATGCTTTTGAAAACCTCAGGATTCGCCATAATCGTGTCTTTTCTGCAGTTCTCATGGCAAATCGAAGTTGCGTTAAATAGATGGTTCGTCCATACGTGATCTCCATGTCCGTGTGTATTCACAAGAATTTTGATCTGCGATCTGGTGACTTCCCTAAACTTTGAAAGCATAATCTTTGCCCTTTCTTCGTTTACAACACTGTCGATGGCGATTGAGAACTCTTTTGTCGTGATCAGACCTGTGTTGTTTACAAACCATTCTCCCCTTCCTTGGACGTATGCAAAAATACCATCCGAGATCTCTTCGAGCTTCGAGTGCATGTTTTGAATATCTCAAAAATATTTTAAAGTTTTACTCAAAGGCTCAGTAGGGAAAGAACTCGAAGTAATCTGTATCGAAGTTCTCGATCTTTCCGAGTTCGCTTAGCTTGAGCAGTTCGCTGTCGATGGGGATTTGTGTTATGAAATCGAGCCTGTATTTGCGGTAAAGAATCTCTGCCTTACCTTTTCCGAAAACGAAGCTTTTCTCACCGCATTTTGGGCAGATAAAGTAGCTCATGTTCTCTACGATTCCAAGAACTGCTGATTTCAGTTCCTCAGCCATCTTTATTGACTTTTCCACTATCGCCACCGCAAGATCTTGGGGAGTCGTTACCACGAGTATTCCGTTTGGCTTTACGTCCTGAAGGATCGTTAGAGGTGCATCTCCTGTTCCCGGAGGAAGATCGATGATTAGGTAGTCAAGCTCGTCCCAGTTCGTTCTGCCTAAGAGTTCTCTTATCATTCCCGCTATCAATGGGCCACGCCAAATCACCGGAGTGTCAGGCGACGGTAAAAGGCTTTGGATTGAAACGACCTTTATGCCGTACTTAGTGCTCAAAACTGGCTCGAGCTTGTCACCAACTACGCTAAGCCTACTTTTTTCGAGGGAAAAGAGCTTTGGAATGCTTGGACCAAGAAAATCCGCGTCGAAGATTCCGACTTTTTTCCCTTTCTTTGCATAGTGAACCGCAAGCAAAGCCGAGACCGTTGACTTCCCCACACCACCTTTTCCGCTCATCACTGCTATTTTGAACTTCACTTTCTGCAAATTCCTTGAGAGTTCTTCGCCGCTTATCCTCTGCATGCGCTTGAGTTTGCTTTAGGCAGTTAAGTTTTTGTCTTTTAGAGCCCGAGTTTGTCTAAGAGTTCCTCGAACTTATCATATCATGAGGATCGCGCATGATTCTCGCCGATTCCGGTGATATATAACTCTTTCTTTTTTTCTCTCATGGTAAGCGAAAGTGACAAAGGTTTCGTTATCAGCGAAAAGGTAAAAACTCCTTAACTTGACTAAAAATGGAAAAGTTAAATTTTTGAAAAACTAAATCGTAATATGAAGCTTTATGAGTTCCAAGCGAAGCAGATATTTGCTCGCTATGGAATAAAAATTCCGAGAGGTGAAGTTGCGGAGAAGATCGAAGACATCGCAAAGATTACAGAAAAACTTGGTGGAAAAGCTGTTTTGAAAGCCCAGGTACTCGTTGGGGGAAGAGGGAAGGCTGGGGGGATAAGGAAAGTTGAAAGCGTGGCTCAGGCGATTGAAGTTGCGAAGGAGATGTTCGGAAAAAGCATCAAGGGAGAAAAGATTACCAAGGTTTATGTGGAGGAGCTAAGCGATGTGAAAAAGGAGTTTTATCTAAGCATTGCGCTCGACAGGGTCGAGAAGTGTTTTTCTCTTATTTATAGTCCTGAGGGTGGTGTGGACATTGAAGAAATTGCTGTAAAATCTCCGGAGAAGATTTTCAAAGTCAAGATAGATCCGAGGTGGGGTCTTTGGGATTACCAAATAAGAAAACTGTTGAGTGAAGCGAAAGTTCCGCAAGAGCTTTGGAGAGAGATGACAACGATCGTAAAAGCGATTTACAGAATATTCGTTGAGAACGAAGCAGAGCTCGTGGAGATAAATCCTTTGGCAGTTACTTCGCAAGGCTTAATTGCGCTCGATGCAAAGATCGTAATTGACGACAACGCACTCTTCCGCCACAAAGACCTTGAATCTATGCGAACTTTTTCTGAAGGGCTTGAAGGAATCGCTGAAAGGGAGGGCATGAACTATGTTAAACTCGACGGGAACATTGGCGTGATTGCGAACGGCGCTGGAATGGCGATGGCAACAATGGATCTAATTTATCTCGTGGGCGGAAAACCGGCGAACTTCCTCGATATCGGCGGAGGTGCGGGTGCTGAGCTCACTAAGAAGGCTTTTGAGATCTTGAGCAAAGATAAAGATGTAAAAGTCATCTTTATGAACGTCTTCGGTGGTATAACGAGGTGCGACGAGGTTGCTAGAGGAATCGTAAAAGCTTTCAAAGAGCTAAAAATCGAAGTCCCCCTTGTCTTGAGACTCTCGGGAACGAACGAGGAAGAGGGGAGAAAAATAATCGCAGAAAATCTAAAGAATGTTGAAATCGTTGAGACAATGGAGGAAGGTGCGAAAAGAGCGGTGGAGGTGGCGAAGTGTCGATAATTGTAGATGAAAAAACTAAAGCAGTAGTTCAGGGGATCACAGGAAGCCAAGGCAGATTCCATACGGAGAGAATGCTGAGATACGGAACGAAGATTATCTGCGGAGTTACGCCTAGCAAAGGAAACAGCGAAGTCCTTGGGGTTCCGGTTTTTGACACTGTGAGCGAAGCAGTTAAGCTCGGAGCTAATGCGAGTGTTATCTTCGTTCCCGCACCATTTGCTGCGGATGCGATAATCGAAGCGATCGATGCTGGGATCAAGGTTGTGGTGTGCATAACCGAGGGAATTCCAGTGCATGACGAGCTCAAAGCTTATCTCAAAGCTAAAGAGGCAAAAGCATTTCTAATCGGTCCAAACTGTCCGGGAATAATCTCTCCAGGAAAGTGCCACCTCGGAATAATGCCTACACATGTCTTCGCGGAAGGGAACGTTGGAATCGTTTCTAGGAGCGGAACGCTGACCTATCAGATAGCACAAAACTTAACAAAGCTCGGCGTGGGGCAGTCAACCGTTTTAGGCATCGGTGGAGACAGGATCGTAGGGCTGAGCTTCGCTGAAGTCTTGGAGATGTTTGAAAGGGACAAAGAAACCGATGCCGTTGTTTTAATCGGGGAAATTGGCGGAAGAGACGAAGAAAGGGCTGCAGAGTTCATAAAGAAGGATATGAGCAAACCTGTCGTTGCCTACGTTGCCGGGATAACTGCGCCACCAGGGAAAAGAATGGGGCATGCGGGAGCAATCATAGAAGGCGGAATTGGAAGTGCAGAAAGCAAGATAAAGGCTTTGAGCGAAGCAGGAGCGAAAGTCGGAAAAACTCCGAAAGAAGTTGCGGAAATTGTTGCGAAAGTTGCAAAGCGATGAGGTTGGACGTTTTGCTCGTGAAAAAAGGATACTTCAAGTCACGCAGTAGGGCAAAGATTGCGATAGACCGAGGACTCGTTGTCGTGAACGGAAAGGTTGCGAGAAAAGCTTCAATGGAAGTGGGTCCTGAGGCAGAGATCGTAGTCCTCGATGACAAGCCTGCTGGTTACTGGAAGCTCAAGGATCTCGATGAGAAATTCAAAATTTTTGAAGGAGGCGAAGTAGTTTTGGATTTAGGGAGTTCTGCAGGCGGATTTTTGCTCTATGCAAGCGAGAAAGCGAGGTTCGTTTACGGCATAGAGTTCAGCAGAGAATTCGAGAACGAGCTTAGAAAGATCGAGAAAGAAAGGAAAAACGTGAAGGTGTTCATTGACAACGTTTTCAGCTTCGATATCGAGAAAATAGAGCCTTTAGATGTTATTTTGAATGATTTAACCCTCGAGTTTGAATCTTCGATGCTGGCTTTGAGGAGGTTCATTCCTAAGCTGAAAAGGGATGGCAAGATTTTGTTCGTGTGCAAAAATTGCAAAGCCAAGTTCAGGAATTTTGAGATCCTTGGCTTTGAAGTTGCAAAGAAGAAGAAAGAGAGCTATTACCTCCTAAGACCAAAGGAAAATTTATTTAGTATCCCTGCAACTGATGTCGGGTGAAATTATGAAGAAAATTGCAGTTCTTGGCGCGGGGACAATGGGTCATGGCATCGCACAAGTTTGCGCAACCGCTGGCTTTGGGGTTGTGGTGAGAGACATAAAGCAGGAGTTTTTCGACAAAGCAAAGGATGCAATAGCGAAAAATCTTTCCAAGGCAGTCTCGAAGGGAAAGATGAGCGAAGACAAGGCAAAGGAGATTCTTGGGAAAATAAAGTTTACTCTATCGATCGAGGAAGCAGTGAAAGATGCGGATCTCGTAATCGAAGCGGTTCCCGAGATAATGGATCTGAAGAAGCAGGTCTTTGCAGAAGTGCAGAAGTTTGCAAAGCCCGAGTGCATTTTCGCAAGCAACACATCTGGATTGAGTATAACTGAGCTTGGAAACTCAACCGACAGACCCGAGAAATTCGTTGGATTGCACTTCTTCAACCCACCAGTTGTGATGCAACTCGTTGAAGTTATCAAGGGGGAAAAGACGAGTGAAGAGACGATTGCAAAAGCAGTTGACTTCGTGAAGAAGATCGGAAAGGTTCCAGTGGTTGTGAAGAAAGACGTTGCTGGATTTATCGTGAACAGAATTCTCGTTCCCTATCTGACGCTTGCAATCGACGATGTAGACAAAGGGGTTGCGAAACCCGAGCAGATTGACAGCGTTTTTACAACAAAATACGCATTCCCAATGGGTCCAATTGAGCTCTCGGACTTCGTTGGACTCGACATCCTTTACTTCGCTGGACAGCAGTGGGGGCTTGTGCCAGTTTCGGAGACCTTAAAGAAGAAGTTTGAAGCGAAGGAGCTTGGAATGAAGACTGGTAAAGGCTTCTACGACTGGAGTGCCGGAAGACCAAAGATTTCAAAAGCTGAAGGCTACGACGAGCTTCGATTAATTGCGCCGATGGTAAACATCGCTGCAGAGTTAATCGAGCTCGGAGTCGCGGATGCAAAGGAAATTGACACAGCGATGAAGCTCGGAACAAACATGCCGAAAGGGGTTTGTGAGCTCGGCGATGAAATAGGCTTGGATGTGATTCTTGCAAAACTTGAGCAACTATACAAGGAGAAGGGCTACGAAATTCTGAAACCGAGGGAGTTGCTTAAGAAAATGGTTGCAGAGGGCAAATTAGGGATCAGAGTAGGGAAAGGATTCTACGACTACGCAAAGATCGTTTACAAGAACATAGAGGTGCAGAAAGAAGGATGCATAGCGAAGCTGATACTAAACAGACCCCAAAAATTGAACGCAATGGACTTCGCAACGCTTGAGGAGATCTCGAACGCTTTGAAGGAGCTCGAAAAAGATGAAGGGGTTCGGGTTCTTATAATAACAGGTGCAGGAGACAAAGCCTTCTCTGCCGGCTTTGATCTGCAAACCACAACCGAGTTAACACCTGCAAAGGCTGTTGAGATCTCGATGAAGGGCAATGAAGTTTTCTCGCAATTGGAGCGATTCCCCAAGCCAACGATTGCAGCGATCAACGGTTATGCGTTTGGCGGTGGATGTGAACTTGCGTTGGCGTGTGACTTTAGAATAATGAAGCGAGGAGCAAAGATTGGATTGACTGAGCTTAGCTTGGCTTTGATTCCGGGATGGGGAGGAACGCAGAGACTGCCGAAGATCGTGGGCGTCGCGAAGGCAAAAGAGATGATAATGCTCGCAAAGCGCATCGATGCGGATGAAGCGGAGAAAATAGGGCTTGCTAAGGCTGTCGATCCAGACAAATTCGAAAGCGAAGTTATGAGCCTTGCGAAGCAGTTGTCTGAGATGCCACCGATAAGCTTGAAAGCTGCGAAGTTTGCGATAAACTTTGGCTATGAATTACCAACGGATGTTGGCAAAGTGATCGAAGTACTTGCTTTTGGGCTTGCAACTTCAACGCAGGACGTTATCGAGGGAATTTCTGCTTTCTTCCAGCGTAGAAAACCAGAGTTCAAGGGTAAGTAATCTCAATTTTTTTGATCATGATAGAACTTGTCGATGTCCATAAAGTTTACAGAACGCAGTTCTACGAAGTTTACGCATTAAACGGAGTTACGATGAAGATCGAGAGTGGAGAATTCGTCGCAATAATGGGTCCGTCGGGCAGTGGGAAGAGCACATTGCTCCATTTGATTGGTTGTCTCGACAAGCCAACGAAGGGAGAAGTTGTGATAAACGGCGTCCAAACTTCAAAGCTCAGTGACAACGAGCTTACGAAGCTAAGAAGGGATGCAATAGGGTTTATCTTCCAGCAATACAACCTTGTACCAACGCTTACCGCAGTGGAGAACGTTGAGCTACCGATGATCTTCAAGGGTGTTCCGAAGGAAGAAAGGCGAAAAAAGGCTCTCAAACTTTTAAGCCAGGTGGGGATCGAAGAGATTGCCAATAGAAAGCCCAACGAGATTAGCGGTGGACAACAGCAGAGAGTTGCGATTGCAAGGGCGATGGCCAACGATCCCAAAATACTGCTCTGCGATGAGCCCACGGGAAACTTGGACTCAAAGACCGGAAGGCAAGTCATGGAGATAATAAAGAGGTTGAACGAGGAAAAAAACGTGACAGTCGTGCTCGTAACCCACGATCTGTCGCTTGCGGATTACGCAGACAGAATTGTGCGAATAAGGGATGGGAGAGTTGATTTGAGCAGCTAACTAGTCGTGTCTTTACAGGAAGGGAAAGAACTTTAAATAGCGTTGCAGAAAAGTCACTATGCTCGTAAACTATGCAACGAAGATCCTCGATTCATTTGAAACGCTAAAAAAACTCCTCGAAAACGAAAATGGTAGTCTCGTGATCTACG
>Ga0209394_1000407_pt1 | contig 34877 bp, 44 predicted proteins | sample JNZ201metaG_FD_184122 | JGI IMG/M metagenome (GOLD analysis project Ga0209394, IMG submission 184122) | Hot spring microbial communities from Jinze hot spring, China to study Microbial Dark Matter (Phase II) - JNZ 20120812A (SPAdes) (version 3) ...
ATGCTCACCTTTAACGCTAAGAAGATAGCTAGTGAAGCAGGTTTACCGACGCACCCGGTTGTTCTCACGCTGATAAAGGAGGTGATAGAGCAGCTTCATGCACAGGGGCTTGTTAGAAGGCTTTCGAGGACTGCGCACGGCGTGAAGTACGCTGTGAATAGGGAAAGCCCCCTGTGGTTCTTGGCGAAGCGAGGGGAATTGACGGGGAATCTGGAATCTGTATTTGCTAAGGTTAAGCTTGTAACATACGTCAAGTGAGTAAAGTTTAGGCTGTGGAGAAGCGAATTGCATCACGTGGGGGTAGAGGGGCAGGAGGAGCGACGTCAGCTGAATCGTGTTGTTAGGAAGATGATCAGCTTACTCGAGGGGCTTGCCATATCAAAAGGCCTTGAGACCCCCACCGTGTATGGCGTAGTGCTCTTCCATGATCTTCGGGAGATTAATGTAAAGGGGTTGCACCGCGTGTCTGACGATGTTTTCATCGACGAGCGAGGCATGATAGTTGCGAGGTTCACCGATGTTCTACCCCTCCTCGTAGAGAGGATCTCTACCGGCTACTACGCGCTTTGCCTCTTTAAGAGCGGAAAGGCTCCTACAGTGGATGAAGCTAGGCGCCTCGCAGTTGATGATCTCCTAGAAATTCTCTCTTTACTGGCTAGCAGCGCTCAAGGTTTGCACTAAGTTAACTACCTCGAAGGGACTGGTTAGAACTTTTACTTTCCGTACTTCAGCTTTCCTGAGGGGGTAGATCTTCTTCACGGCTACCTCGATTTCAGTGGCAAGCTTACCTAGGACAATCTCCTGGATGAATTCGTCAAACTTCATGGATGATGCCTTACCAGCTATCAAGTCAAACATTATCTTCCTCATGGCTTTCTTCTGCGAGGTTTTCACCCTTCTTTGAGTCACAGCTAAGCCCATCACTCTGAGTCGAACACCATCAGCCGTTTCAACGTCCACTATCACGTCAATCCTAGAGGACCCCCGTCTAACCAAGCTCCTTATATAGTCCCTGGTCAACTCTATCTGCTTAAGCTGCGTGTTTACGGTATCGCCTTTTATATCCACTATCTGAAACTTCAGCTTTGTTGGTAGCTGCGAGACGTCTTTCGTAATATCGAAGAAGCTAATCTCCACAGTACGACCGATTAGCGTCGTTGCATCCTTCGCCGGCACCAGAGCTATCTCGGCAAACCCGAAGGCACTGGGTGCTAGTACTCTGAACCACTTCTTCGCCTCCCACTTGCTACGAGCTTCTCGCGAAACCCGCTCGCTCATAACGCCACGAGTGGCTTCACCATCGTTTATAAACCTTGGTCTGGGCTGCCCGGTGCCTTCTTGGGCCTTGGTAGGCATCAAATTAAAATCGGTGCTCACTCATTCCCCCAAGCTATGGACATCCTTTGGGCACCCTGGCGAATGAAGTACATCGAGTACGCGAAAATAGAGAAGGACGCGGAATGTTTCATTTGCAAAGCTTTCACTGCACCTAACCCCGATGAGCATTTTGTCCTCTTTAAGACATCTAGGGCGATTGTTGTGATGAACAAATACCCGTACAACACTGGCCATTTACTGGTTGCGCCAGCACGTCACGCACCGGACTTCTCGTCCCTCACTAAAGATGAGCTCCACGAATTGGTTGAAGTTCTTAGGGAGAGCGTTGAAATACTTAAGCGGGCTTTAGATCCAGATGGCTTCAACATCGGTGTCAATCTGGGGAGGGTTGCTGGTGCAGGGCTAGAATCCCATCTTCACATTCACGTGGTGCCTCGTTGGTTAGGTGATACTAATTTCATGCCAGTAATCTCTAATACTAAAGTTATACCAGAGAGCCTTCAAGATACACTTATAAAGCTAAAAAAATATGTAAATTACCTTAACAGAACCTAGTTTTCTGCACGCTACACATAATAGACATAGGGGAGGAGCTTCACGATGCACAAGAGCTTTGGGTGCCCCTACTACTGCCTGACCAGCTCAGGTGTGCGTTGCGTTTTTCTCTCTCCTGAAGAATGGAGGATGCGCCAGCACGCATTGAGAGATTACTGTACAAAGGGCGGGAGCGGTTGCATGGTGCGCATGCACGTTCTAATGCGGGCTTCGCACGGCAGGTTCTTGAACAGAGTTGAAAATGGTAGTAGCGTTGAGTGATTGCGATGAGAGGGGCGTTCGTGGTTGCCGCTGCCCTAGTGCTTGGATCGGGCATAGGCCTTATTCTCGGGGATTTTGTCTCGCCCGGCAATCCTGACGTGGGTAGCCTGCCGGTAATCGTTCAACCGGTCGTGTTTTCCATATTGGTAGTTTTCGCTCACGCAGTAAAGCCACGTAGCGAGTACTGGGCGTCGGCATTAGCTATCAGTGTAGCATCTGCCATGACGGCTGCTACCCTACGCGTCGCAGCAACAGCGCTGAGAATGATGGGTACGCCTAGTGCTGCGGTGCCGCAGCTGTTGGTCTCGCTAAGCTATCCCCAGAGAGTAATCGATCAAAGCATGATCGTGCTACTCTGCTTATCCATTGCTCTGTCGCTGGGTCAAATGCTATTAGCCGAGGGTTTCGTGAGGTTATTTTCCCCGCTTTGGCTGGGCGTTGAAGCTCTTCCCACATCCGTCTCCCCCCCATCAAGGGTCGATTTGAGGGGGTATGCTATCGGAGCACCTCTGGGGGCGCTCCTGGCTTGGGCGGATTTAGGCATCAGCCCCTTTTCTCCTAGAGTAGTGCCATGGGCGTTTACGTTTCTGCAAGCATTGATTCTCCCTGCATCAACCGCTATAACGCTCTCAGCGCACTTGCTTCTCCAGCACATTTTAGCCGGTTTCGGCGCACCCATTGTCGAGATACTGTTCAGCGTAAGAACTGGCGTTCAGCTGGGCTTGGTAGCATCAACTGCTGCTGCGGTTATTCTTTTGTACGTTGTAAGAGGGGCTACACTGTATCCAAAAAAGATGGCCAGCTTAGCCGTGAGCATGCTGGGTATACTGCTCCTTCTCTTGGGCTATATCGTTGTTGGGACCGTCTATGCTATTTATCTTCTCTTGAACACCCTCGTAATGCTGCTGCTTACGATCTTCGTTGTGATTAGGCTGGAAGGTGGGACGTTTGTGATTCTCCACCCTGCTTACCCCGTCGTGCCAGAGCTTCTCCAGCTCGCTTGGGTTTTGTTAACAACTTTTAGCGAAAAAGTATTCTTGCAAGGGAAGGCGGAGCTATTGATGAATTTGATCCTTCACCCTTCGTTGATACTAACCCTTGTAGTGCTAACCCTCTGGGACTGTAAACTTGTCGGTAGCGTAAGTAGTGCGACGTTCCTACCGCTCTCATTGGGCATACCGCTACTTCTGCTCTTTACTAGAGCTGTGACTCTGCAGGGGGACTATGCTTCTCTTTCCCGCTTCACTGACTGGAGCCTGAGATTACAGAGAGTTGGTACTATACCGCCCGGGAATACGATCTTAATATTAGTCGTAGCCGTCATAGTAGCTGTGACCACTTTTTTGACTTATTATGCACCGTTGACGTCTTCGCGGCTACGTTACGTTAAACTAGCCCTGGATCCCAATGGGTTAATGTTTGCGTACAGCGTAGGTCAGGTTCTTCCAGCTGGAACACTAGTCGTGGGCATCCTAATTTTACTCGTGGTTTTGAACTTGATAAGAGTTTATCTCATAACCCTGGGTGATTGGAGTAGAGTAAAGAACTACCTTTACGGGGCAAATGTGGCATACGGTATCGCTTCCGTTGCCTTACTCACCACCGGTTTTAAAAACAAGAGTTAAATCGGATTTGTTGACGAGCATCACATGCTGCGGGGCTCCCAGATATTGAGGTCAGCTGAACAAACACTTCGAAGGGCTACTCCATTGTTTGTAATCAATGCCTTGATCCCGCCCCTAATGCTGTGGCTGCTTCCCAGAATTATCGGTGAAAGTATCTATGTGCTCCTCTGGCCCTTAATAGCCTACTTCTTAGTGTGTACGCTGTCCATCATTCTGCTTCTAGTAAGCCGGAGCGCGCTATCGGAGCGATCGTTGGAATCAGCACGGAGACTTTTGCTCTTGACGGGTGTTCTCGGCCTCTTCACAGGGCTTGTGGTTGGAGGCTTGCTGGCTCTTCGTGCTCGGTCGATAGCGATGAAGGCGATAGAAGCGAAAAGGGTTAAAAGGCGCACTACCGAAGGGGCTTCGTGAGCGGTGCGCAAGGGCCTCCTCCGATAGTCAAAGCTCCTTTGCTCAGGCGGTACGGGGGTGTTCCGTCGAGAAGGGAGAGGGTGGGGAAGGGCTACTCTGAGACAGAGGTCAAAGCCGTCGGCCTTACTGTGCGTGAGGCGCGATTACTCGGCATATACGTTGATAAGCGTAGGAAATCCCTGCACGAGGAAAACGTCCAGAGGTTAGCCAGCTGGTTAAAAGCAGTAGCTTCGGGTGAGGTACAGCTGACCACTGTTAAGCTCCCGAAGGTTGTTAATATCAAGCCTGACAGGGGGCGCGTTTTTAAGGGGAAGACGATGGCTGGCAGGAAGGTGCGCGGGTTGCTCAGCACTAAATACCGCTATACGCACAACTACAAGTGGACGCGTAAACAGCGTGAGAGAGAGCTGAGGAAGCGTCATGAAGCTACGAGGCATAAAGGCGGGGACTAGTCACCCTTTTGGCTTAACATCGAACCGAATGATGCCTTTCCTTTCTAGCTCCTTCAGCTGCTCCCGAATGTGTTCCTCTACGATTCTGCGTCCGCACTCGTAGCAGTAGTACTTACCTGCAATTTTGGCGAGCGGTTTCGCGCGCCCACAGCTCTCGCACACGAGGGCTTTCCCCTCCCTCTTGAGCATATGGTTGTGGGTCGCTCAAAAGTTTAAAAAGGCTGTTTAGAGCGCTCAATCGCCCCGGTGCTAGGCATGAGCGCGAAGTCCCCATTGGAGCTGTTAGAGAGGCTAAAGGAGCGCAGCACTGAGGTTTACGTCAAGCTCAAGGACAATAGCGAGTACAAGGGCGTAATAGAGGATGTTGACCGATCTATGAACATCATACTGGGTGAAGCGATGCAGGTGAACGAGGATGGAACTCCACTCGTGAAGTATGGAAGAATCTTCATACGCGGAAGCAACATCGTGTACATCTTCACGCGAGAGGGTGGCATCACCCCTTAGATCTATCGATAAAATGCGTAAATTCATAGGGCAATTCACTTTAAATAAGGTTTGATCGAGGGTCGAGCGATGGCATTAGAGAACATCGTAGTCGAGCGATTCGAGAGTCTTCCAATGGAAAAGAGGAATATAGAATTTGTTGAAAGAAAGGGTCTAGGCCACCCTGACTACATCGCTGATGCGATTGCTGAAGCCTCTAGTGCTGCGTTGTGCAAGGAGTATCTCAAAAGGTTTGGCGAGGTGCTGCATCACAATGTAGACAAGGTCCTAGTGGTGGGGGGGCAAGCGAGGCCGAGATTTGGTGGAGGCGAGGTTTTAGCACCAATTTACGTAACGATCGCGGGGCGTGCCACTACCGAGGTGAAAACGGAGAGCAGTGCGGTAGAAATCGTACCTATAGGGCCAATACTGCTTAACGCTTCAAGAACGTGGCTGAAAAGCAACTTTCGCTACTTGAATCCAGACGAGCATGTGATCATTGACTACAAAGTTGGAAAGGGGTCAGCTGACTTAGTGTCCATATTCAAGCGGCGGAAAGAGTACCCTGGCGCTAACGATACCTCGTTGGGCGTAGGTTTCGCCCCGTTAAGCGAAACAGAGAGGCTTGTCCTAGAGGTTGAGCGCTTCCTCAACTCGCTCAAAGTGAAGAGCGAACTACCGATGGTGGGAGAAGACGTGAAGGTGATGGCGGTCCGGGTCGGTACTCGTATAGATCTAACTGTGGCTGTAGCCTTCGTCTCACGCCACATAGCGAACAGGTATGAGTATCTAAGTGCCAAGGAGGAGGTTAAACGTAGAATCGAGGATCTCGCTGCTAAGATCACAAGCAAGGAGGTTAGGGTTTACATTAACACGGGAGATGATCCAAGCGCGGCGGATGAGAGTGGGTATTACCTCGTTGTAACAGGTACCTCAGCCGAGCACGGTGACGATGGCGCTACCGGCCGAGGCAACAGGGCGAACGGGCTTATCACGCCGATGCGCCCAATGTCAATGGAAGCCGCAGCAGGAAAGAACCCCATTAACCATGTGGGAAAATTGTACAACGTTCTAGCTCAAATTATAGCCCGGAGAATCGTGGAGGAGACCGACGCTGATGAGGCGTATGTAAAGCTTCTGAGCCAGATAGGTAGGCCTATAAACGATCCTCTGATAACGTACCTTGGCATCGTTGTTGAGAGGGAAGAGGACTTCAAAGCAGTTAAAAGGGAAGCTGAAGGAATTGCTAGAGAAGAACTGAATAGGGTGAATAAGTTACTTTACGATTTCATGGAAGGTAAGTTAGTTCCATTTTAGGCACAAAGCTAACTTTTTTCGGTTTGAATCAAAGCTTTGGTTCTTTCAGTCTTATAACCCTCAATAATATTTTTTACGAAATCCTTCATCAATCTTCTAGTCCTGTTATCTAAGCTTTTAAGTTTGCATTCGATCTGATACTCCAGGTACTTCTTATCGAGTATGTAAACATCACCAATTACAGCAAGAGGCTTAACCTCATCGGGCGAGAAGGCAACAACGTCATCGCAGGCGAGAGCTTCGATCAATTGTTCTGGTAGGCGTTGTTCGGATATCACGGCTCTGAGAGCGAGCTTCCTTACTTTCTCTCTCACGAGTGTAAGGTCCGATGGAGATACCGCGCCAAACACTACAACTCCACCCGTGCATGCGTGCTCCGACATCGTGTGGGGACTGCTGAACCTTGGCGCTAGCACGAGTTCGCCTACTGCAGCTTTCATTAGAAACGTCAGAAGGGTTTCCTTCTCCTTCTTCAGGTCTTCCACTTGCTGCTGAATCAGGTTATAGTCCCTTAGAAGATTATCCAATCTGCTCCTTAGAGCTTCAACTTCTCTATCCCTTCTAACCTCGAAGCTTTGAATCTGTAAGAGTCTTTCCAGCTGCGTTTCCAGCTCCTTTAGCCTGCTGAGAATCATCTTTTTTTCCTCTTCAAGCTCGCGAACTCTTTTGTACAACTCATCGACTTTCTCTCGCGCTAATTCAATGGGCTGGGTAGCGGCCTGTGGAGTAACAGGTGGTGATGGCCTTTGAGTGGGAATCAAGTAGTCCTTTGAAACCTGCCTAATAGCCTCCCAGATCGGTACCCCCTTTACAACCAGGGCTAACACTTCATCCAGCGGGATGCTCAATCCTAACCTTTCCACCTTTTCCTTGGCTTCTGAAAACTTCGGTTGGAAATGCCGCATAGCAAACAGGGCTGCAGCAAGCGCGTCCCGCTGGTGCGAATCTCTCACTTTTACGCAGTGCTCTGCGGACGTCGAGAATTCGCTCACCAGATGTCGTTTATCTTCTATCGATAGCGGATGCGGTGGGTAGATGAGAACCGCGCTGAGCATTGCCGCCAACCTCTTCACGTATCCGGGAGGCGGCGAAACATCTGTGCAGATAACAAGCGGCGTTCCAACATCAAGCAAGGTTCTAGCTACCTGTCCTCTACCAAGCTCTTTCCCAGAAATCAAGAGCTTCAACCTGCCATCAAGAGTTAGAGCTGCAACGCCAGTTGAAACGCCAGGGTCAACCCCCACGATCAAATATTCAGATGATTTCCGTTGACGTTGAACATGGCTAGTCAGAGGCACAAAAAACGGATCGCGCCGCGCAACCGGTTCGATTGATATCTGGATATCATGGTCCTTGATCGGTCTAACAATCCCATAGATCCGCTCTCGCGGTGCGTAAATAACGAACACGCTCCTTTCTACGCCATAAGCGGTCTTGGTGATGAAGAGATCGTAATCGAGGCCTCTTTCCCTCAACAGCTCTTGCACCTCCCTAGTTTTCTTCAGGAGCCTGCTCTCAATGCTCCTTCGGTAACGTTCAACACTCATCCCGCCCTGGATTGGGGTTCTCCCCTTAGAGATAACAACGCGTGTTTCGTCGCTCTCAAACAACTGAAGCTCTGAGCCAATGCCCATGTAGCATAACCTTGCTGCCACCTCCGCAGCCTGCTGCGGGCTCAGTTTACTGCCAGCCAATCCGAGGGAAGCTGCAATCGATGCTAGCGGGTATGCGCGCTCACCTATCATTGTTACTTGCACAAGTCGTGGTGGGTGCGTTAACGAACTCATCACGCTTTGGAGCTCGCTGATGGAAGGTGCGAGCTCGTAAATATTGTCGACAGCTAGCGCTTCTACACGCTCCCTTTCGATAAGAGCAAGAATCTCGCGTAGTCTAGCGACACCCCTCTCCCTGACATTACCCTCGTAGAGCAGAACATACGCTACAAAAGGCTCTTGAAGAGCTGCGGGGGATTCGCCCGGTAGTAGGTCAACACCGATTATTTTCCTAAACAGGCTTGACCCCCTCAATAATGTGAGTTCCTATCCTCCACGGTTTTAAGTCTTTTTGAATGAACGTGCGCAGCATCTTTACAGGGAGCGCAAAAACAAGCTAGCAGGGTGGGAGTCCTGTACAAAAATAAACTACATTCTTAACTTATAATAACTTTTCCACTGATAATTTTTGCAAAAATTCTTCTAAGTTATATGATACATTATATTTTCTTTTAAAAAACTTTAGTAAATTTTCTAGGTCTCGTCTCAAATAGTAAAGCGCTGAGGGATGGTTTCTGGAAACCCACTGCGGCCAATCGAAGATTACAGGACCTCTATGTGAAACTAAGATGTTGTACTCGCTCAGATCCGCGTGAATCAATCCCGCTGAGTACGCTCTTTCGATCTGGCTGAGCAGTTCCTCCAGGAATTTCTCGGGGTCGGGTAGGGGTGGTGCTTCACTGAGCTCAATACCCTCTACATACCCGCACACCACTATGTGCCTGTTCCAATCTATTGGTTCAGGAACAGAAACTCCATATTCGTAAAGTATTTTTAAGGCTTCGAACTCATTCTTGGCTGCAAGTCTCGATTGGTACAGCCACGAGATGTGGTGCCGATCACCGACGTATGCCCTGTAACGTCTCGTCTGTCTAAACGAGGTTCGTCCAACACGGTGAAATTTGACAGCAACTAGTCTACCTGCTGTTGTGACACCCTGGTAAACATCGGCTTCCTTCCCCCGCCCAATAGGTGAAGCCGAGATGCTCTTCAGCGTCCCTCTTTTTGTTAGGGTATTCAGAGCAAGGCAATCGTAGCCTCTTGTAGTTAGCACGTAACCGGTGTAGCTACCAATCCACCTCTGCAGAAGACCTAAGGCATTCAGCTTCTTAGCAACAATTAGCGCTTCGTTGAGGTCTAAGCTCGTGAATCTACTTATTTCCTCGAGGGGGACGTATCGAAACTTAGCCATACCTCGTTCAACTGCGTTGAGAACCCTGAGGTCTCGCGGGTCTAGCTGTCGAAGTGCCTCGAGAACTTCCTTAACCATTTTATACCAACCCTGTGCAGGCTGCAGCGAACAGGCATCGTCGGTATCGTTCCACAAAGCTTTAAAAAGTCGTTGCTGCAGCCATGGGTGTGTCCTCGCTTCAAGAGTGGACTCCCCGTACGGTAGCCGGAGTGCTGGTGAAAGAGGGTAAGATAACGAGCATAGACCAGCTCTTCGAGATGAACCTATCGATCAGAGAAGTGGAGATCGTTGACGCGCTGCTCCCCGGGCTTAAGCATGAAATAGCATCAATAAATCTAGTGCAACGACAAACGGACGCGGGTGAGGTGAGCCAATTCCAAGCAACCGTTGTCGTGGGGAACGAGGACGGTTATGTGGGACTGGGGATGGGGAAGTCACGCCAGATACGGCTAGCGATTGAGAAGGCCATTATGCGGGCAAAGCTGAACATAACTCCCGTCAGGAGGGGTTGCGGCAGCTGGTACTGCCTGTGCGGCGAGGCTCACAGCGTCCCCGTAAAGGTTAGAGGGAAGAGTGGGAGCGTTGAGGTGGTACTGCTCCCCGCTCCAAAGGGTGTCGGTCTAGTGGCTGCGGAGAGCGCTAAGATAGTCCTCAGATTAGCCGGAGTACAGGACGTTTGGACCCGCACTACGGGGGAGACGCGAACTACCCACAACATAGCTAAAGCGGTTTTTGAAGCCCTTAAGCAAACGTACGCTTTAAACGTGTGATAACCATGCCCTTGATAGCTGTAGTCAGAGTTAAGGGGATCCCTGACAGAAACCCCGACGAGCGTAAAACTCTAGAGCTTCTCAGGCTCCACAGGGTGCATCACTGCGTGCTTCTGCGCGATACGCCTAGCGTAAGGGGGATGTTGAAGAAAATCGAATACGCCGTTACTTATGGAGAGGTCGAAAAAGACACACTGGTCGAGCTGTTGAAAAAGAGAGCTAGGCTTAGCGGTAACAAAGCTCTGACGGAAGAGTATCTGAAAAGCGCAGGTTTCGGCAGCATCGAGGAACTAGCTGATGCATTGCTTGAGGGGAGGGTCGAGATAAACAAAATACCGGATCTGAAGCCAGTCTTTCGGCTCCATCCCCCCAAGGGAGGCTTTAAGGGCAGCTTGAAAAAACACGTAAGCGAGGGCGGCGAGCTGGGGTATAGAGGTTCCGCGATCAATGAGTTAATAAAACGTATGATGTGATCCAGGGAACTACTCCTGAGGAGCGGTTATCGTCGACCAAGCCGCCTTGATAGCTTCCTTAACTTCATCGAAGTGTCTCGGGAGATCCGAGGGGTTTAATCCTCTTTTAATGTACTTAGAGAAGGTATAGCCCTTCTCTGAGAGTGCTGAGGCATAATTAGCTATGTGCTCACCCCGTATACGTTCATCGCCAGGTAAAACTTCATCCCCGATCGGGATGCTTAAGCCGGCGTCAACGGCCCCCCTCGCCACGGTGAAGACGCGCGAGCCAGGTACGGCTCGGTGCAGGCCTATGTCCAGGATTGCCTCGGTGATGCCAGCTTTAAGGGCTTTAAAGCCGATTAAAAGCCCAAGCAAGTATGCCGAGGGCGTGTTCTTAGTACCCCCCTTCCATCCGTATTTCTTGAGCTCTCCTGAGTGAGCCGACACGAGCGTTACATCGCCATGGGGTTCTGCTTTCACTACTTGCGCTATGATGTACCTGTTAGTCCTTCTGACTACTAACCTTGGTTTCCCTGACAGTATTAGCCGTCTTCGCTTGTAGTAGTTGGTTACACCCTCACGCCGTCTCCTGAAAGGAACTTTATACCTACCACTTCTAGCCATACCGCACTCCCATCAGCCCTTTGTTAATATCCCCTGCTCCTTCAGGTAGGTCTTTAAATGGCGTACGCTGGAGAAGGTTCCACCCTTCACTAAAGATCTGAGGCGCCTATACGTTGACGAGTCGATCAATCCCCTTTCCTTAAGCAGTTTGAGGAACTTCCTCTGAGCGCGCACTCTGGATACCCACACTCTCTTTTCATCTATGCGCGGACCCTTTTTGCTGCCAGGGCCCCTGCCTCTCCCCTTCTTACGTTGAGCGTGAACCTTCCTCCACCTACCTCTACTCGGTGTTGAAGGAGGAATCTTGTAAATGACCCCATCCTTTATTAAACGCTTAACGTCCTCCCTCGTGATTGCAGTCTCCACTCTATCGAGCGCGTCTGGCTTTATGCGAATCCTAGATACGCCTACCTTCAATACGCTAGCCGCTAATCTCTTTACTGACCGGGTTGCTGCAGTGCTCATCAGTTTTCACCACATGCCCTCCGCCAAACGTTTAAAAATGCAATCCCCTCGCCGCTGCGCGAAAATTACGGGTTAGCGACCTTCAAGCCTTTCTCTTGTGCGAGTCTGATGATTTCTGCCCTCTTTCTCTTACCCACCGATGATGCTATCCTGACGATGTGCAGATGTGGATTTAGTTCCTTTAGCTGGGAGGGTGTAGATACCAAAACTTCAGTTAAGCCGCTCGGGTGTAGCCCTCTAACCTCGCTTGGGCCCCTGTACCCGACCTTCACCCGCGGGGGAAAGCCTTTACGCTCCAAGCGGATTTTGTTATCCAAGCTGTGGCGTGGGCTACGCCACGAGTCATCAAGCCGTTTTAGCATCCAACTGTTCATTCTAACGAACCGTGGTCGTAGTCTATTCATCTCTTGGCGCAATTTGAGAAGACGGTTACGATTCCCAGACATTATTGACACCCCCGTGCTTCAGTACACGTAGGCCAAAAGGATCCCACCTAAACCTTTCGCTTCTGCGTCTCTGTCGCTCATTACGCCTTGAGAGGTCGATAGTATCAGTATTCCAGCATCTCTTGAGGGCAGAAGCTTCTCCCTCCATTTAGTGAAATCGGTCTTTTTAGCCGGAAAGCGCGGTTTAACAACGCCACAGTCGTTGATTCTACCAATGAGGCTTACCCGTATTTTCCCCCCTCTTCTCTCCTCTAAGTACTCGAAGTCGCCTATGTAACCGTACTGCTTCATCACGCTTAGCACGGCAATTGCCAGCTTCGAGCTTGGATAGATTACGCATTCGCTTTTGCCACGAGCTTCATTGTTCTTTATTGTTGCCATAGCATTTGCGAGGACGTCTACGACAACCATGTTGAACACCTAGCTGTACTTCTTAAAGCCAAGTTCTTGGGCAACTTCCCTGAAGCATCTTCTGCAGAGGTAAAGATCGTACTTCCTTATGATCGCTTCATAAGTCCCGCAGCGCCTGCACCTCATCGATCCTTTACCGAACTTCCTTTTTCTTGGGGGCCGAAGCTTAGCCATACTAAACCACCTTAGCACCAAGAACCTTAGTTATGAACTCTACGGCCTCCCTCTTTGTGACGTAGTGGTCTTTCCCCAGCTTCGATTTTTTACGTCTCCTTCGTGATACGCGGTAACCAGGCCTCTCTAGGGCTACAACGACATCCATGCCAAAAATTCCGACGGTGGGATCGTACTTAACACCCGGAATCTGAATGTGCTCCCTGATGCCGAAGGAGAAGTTTCCATGTTCGTCGATGCTCGATTCCTTGATCGTATAGTTGACTGCTGCTAAGGCACGCTTGAGGAACTCGTAGGCTTTTTCTCCCCTAAGGGTAACCATGCACGCTATGTTCTCACCCCGTTTGATGCCGAACTCCTTTATCGTTTTGCGAGCCGGTCTGAACGTGGGTTTCTGACCGGTCAGCATCTCAAGAATCTTCGCCGCGTTTGCCAGCCGCACACCCGATTCGCCTACAGCGATGTGAGCCACTACTTTGCCTATCAACACTTTCCTCATCGGGTGATCGCTTTCCAAGTACAGCACTTCAGGCACAGCTAGCGGTTGCAACTAAAGCACTTTAAAAGTATTTGCTGGCGTGCAGTACGTACCATGAGAAATCTTTCCTCTCAGCCACAATAGCCCACGTCCTGCTCGTTAATATCATTTAAGGAACCTTAATTTTCCTTCCTGTTTTCTAGGTTTTGTTAACCGCTATAGTCGCTCTCTTCGGCTCAGTTCCTCCTCCCACGCGCTTATCTCTTCAGAAGTAGGTAGCGAGATGATTGGTTTTTCTCCGCCGATCGTGAAAACATAGTCGAGGATTGTCCTGATGACATTATCGCCATCAAGGCTGCGCAGTTCGACTAGCGCTTGCGCCCGTTTAAACGCTTGCTGAATTGTCTCTACGCGACCAACGAAACCGATGTTCCTACCGTTTATTACATAAGCGATGACACCTTCACTGAGCGGTATATGCTGTAAGATGCTTTTCGATTTTAGGTTGAAAACAATAGTATCAAGTGTTCTTAAAGTCTTGTGAAGGTCGGCCTCCCTATCCTTTGATAAAAGATACGTTCTACCGTCGTGGAAGGTCAATTGGATGTTGCCGCCCTTCACCGTGATCTTCCTCTTGATTCTCAGTGGTTTGATTTCGCTTTCTTGCCCGCTTATCGGGTGGAGCATGAAGAATTTTGTGGGATGCGAGAGAACCCTGTAGTACTCCTCCGCCCCCTTGAGGTAAATAACGTCCATGACACCGACGGGGTACTTGTAGTCTGTGACTACTTTCCAGTCCACGTAAACTTTTCTCTCAGAAAGAATTCGTCGCGCTTCCCTAAGCGTGTATGCGTAACCGAGCACGTCGCGCAAGATTACCGAGATGGGGATGGAAAGGGAAGCTGGGTGAGGCCCGGGTGAGGGCTTAATAGCCCATACAAACCCTTTTCGGGTGATGGGCCAATAGCGGGGTGCCGTACTACGGCGTAAATGCCGTAGAGAACCCTTACTTTCGCTCATTTAGCGGCCACCTCCTTGATCCTACTGCTTCTCCTTTGCAGAATTTTCGTTCTAGACTCGTCTGAGAGATCAAGCTTGGTTACGACAACCTTAGAGGGGTGAATGGAGATGTAGATCTCTCTGCCATCTGATCGCACGCGCGTTGCTCCTTCTACGAAAATCCTTCCCTTTTTTACGAGCACCTTAACAACTTTACCTTCGTGTCCCTTGAAGCTGCCCCTAACGATAAGCACAGTATCGCCAGTTCGAATTCGCACTCTCCTAATACCGTGCTCTTTTCTAAGCTCCTCCGCTAGAGGGGCTACGAGCTGCTTGGATTTGATGTGGAGCGGTGCTCTGTACAATTGCCTTTTTCTCACCTTGCGCGGTTGACTCGATACAGCTTTGCTGCCCATAGTTGCGCCTCCGCAGGGATTCAGCTTAAAAACTTACCCTATGAACGAACGTAAAAGCCTAACTTACGCTTCTGGCGGAGGACTGCTAGCAGCTGCTGCGGCCGCCGCCTTCTCCCTCTCTATTTGCTTCTTAGTTTCTTCAACGATTTTGCGCCAATCGACGTGCCTTTTTATTAAAGTTTGGAGATGCTGCCGTAGTAGATCGTTCGCTCTCTCCTTACCTATCCTAGCGACGTTCCATGTAACGAAGGGTGAATAGAAAGTAGCTTTCTGTATCTTAGGCTTATCATCCTCTAAAGTAAACTGAATAAATCCTAGCTCCCTTAGGTAGCACGTGTCATTAGGGCAGAGGATATCGAGTTCTCTGTTTTCTTTCTTTATGTATACGACCTTATACTCCGATGGGTCCTTTATAACCCTTCCACATACGCACTGAATGTACTCGCTTTCGCCCAATTTCAACCCCCTCGCAGAACCTCGCGAACCCGCATAATTAAGTTCTTCGCTACGGGCGTGCTTCAGCAATCGAAGGTTTACATCATGGGTCAGATGCGAGCTGCCTCATCCCTGCCTTGTTATCCGAGCGATCTATTAAAAACTCTGCGGTGATCGGCTTGCACGTCATTTTTATAACACGTAATCAATAGGCTGCCGGTGGCATTGTAAGTGGTGGTGCGGAGGGAAAAGAAATCCAGGTACTACCGGGGATCGAGAACCTGCGGCTGGGGGAGGGTAGCCCAGCACAGAAGAAGCGGTAGAAAGGGTGGACGAGGGAGGGTAGGATACCACAAGCACAAGTGGAGTTGGGTGGTGGTGTACGCCCGAGACTGGTACGGGAAACATGGCTTTGCACGTCATCCTTCACTAATTCCTGAGAAAAGAGTGTTAAACGTGGGCGAGCTCGATGAGAGAGTGGAAGAGCTAATCAGACAGGGAGCGGCCCGGGTGGAAGGTGATACCGTGCATATCGACATAACGCAGCTAGGCTACAACAAGCTGGGTGGCCGCGGTAGGGTGACCAGAAAGCTGGTTGTAGTGGGACTTGAAGCAACCGAAGATGCGATTCGCAAACTCGAAGCTGCCGGAGGTTCCTTCTTAACGAAGAAGGGTGAAGCCCTTTGAGTTTGACAGGTGCGTTACTATCGTTACTCAAGTTCATACCTGAGGTCCCCAAGCCGCCCAGGAGGCTTAGGCTTGGCGAAAGAATGTTCTGGACAGCTCTCGTTCTACTGCTCTACTTAGCGCTAGGCCAAGTGCCCCTCTACGGGATACACTGGACGGAGCAGGGGTATCAACCGATGTGGCTTGTTCAAATTATCATGGCGTCTAGACGTGGTACGCTACTGGAGCTGGGCATTGGCCCCCTTGTGACGGCCGGTATCGTTTGGCAGTTGCTCGTGGGCAGCGGGATAATTGAGTTGGATCTTACGGCAAGGGAGGGTAGGAGGATCTTCGCTGGCATCCAGAAGCTTCTCACAATCTTTTTCGCTCTGGCGGAGGCTTTAGCCTTCATATGGGGAGGGGTTTACGGAACTCTTTCCCCTGCGGCTCAGATGGTGGTTCTAGGCCAATTGATGGCAGTCAGCATATTGATCCTGCTCATGGATGACATGCTTGAGAAAGGTTGGGGTATCGGTAGCGCGGTTAGCCTCTTCATACTGGCCGGAGTAGCTCAGCAGGTTTTCTGGGAGATCTTTTCCCCCGTTGGTCCAATGGAGGATGGCTTATACGTTGGCTTCATCCCCTCACTTATCCACGCGAGCCTCGTGTATGCGACTACTGGGAATTCTACGCTGCTGTATGAGGTGTGTTTTCGTAGAAGCGGCTTCCCAGACCTGGTCGGTCTGATCTCAATGGTCGGCTTCGTGCTCGCACTTACCTACCTAGAGAGCATGAGAGTGGAGATACCTATCTCGGCCCCCCGATACGGAGGTATCAGAGCGCGAATACCCTTAAAGTTCCTCTACGTTTCCAACCTTCCGATAATTCTCGTTTCTGCTCTTATGGCCAACCTCCTCATCATAGGCAGAGCTGCATGGACTCGCTTTAACCCGGATAACTCAAACCTCTGGCTGAACTGGTTCGTGATGTACAATGCTACGACCATGCAGCCACTGAAACCCTCGTTGATCTACTACATGACCGCGCCGCGGGGCTTATGGTCTGTGATAAACGACCCTCTCCACGTGGCTATATACGCTACCATGTTGATCGGACTGTCGGTGGCTTTCGCTCTCATATGGGTTGCAGCAACCGGGATGGATCCTAAAGGTCAGGCGGAGGAGTTCGCCAAAGCCGAGCTGCAAGTTCCAGGGTTTAGATCTTCGGCTAAAGTTCTCGAGCATCTTCTAAGCCCTTACATTTGGGTTCTCACGATCCTAAGCGGAGCCATTGTAGGAGCATTAGCGGTCATAAGCGATATTCTGGGCACGATCGGTACGGGGATAGGTCTACTGCTCGCAGTAGGAATTATTATCCAGTACCAGCAATTGCTAACAAGGGAGCAGCTGCTGGAGATGCACCCAACCTTAAGCAAACTATTAGGTACACGGTAGCAGTCTGTAGAGTCGAGGTTGCGACTCACACCGTGTTGCTCTGACCCATAATGGTGGATCAGTTTTAACTCAATTAACCGTACAGCTCCTATTGCGTTGGGTAATCGTTCCGCCACCAGATAGCGCGGAGTGTTAGGAAATAGTTTTTAACGTGCTACGGAGAAAGGTTCTTGCAATGCCGAGGCGATCTACAACACAAGTTGCTGATCGAAAGGATAAGGTCGTAGAGTTCTTAAAAACCCACGGGGAAACTCCCACCTCAACTCTCGTCAGAGAGCTGGGACTTACGCACTCTCAAGCATTCTACGTACTGAGGCTACTCCTAAAGGAAGGTAAAGTAAGAGAGGTGAAGCGAGGTAAGGTAGCCTACTGGGTAGCTGTAGAATAGCTGCAGCAGGTCACAAAACATAAATTAGGGTACCCGGTCACGGCTTCCGCGAGTGGATATGGGGGGAAGGCAGAGGACATCCATATTCTTCGATGTGGAAAAGAAGGAGACGGAGTCTCAAAGCTCAAGAAGTAGCGCTAAAGAGAGGGAGAAGAAACAGAAGTGAAGGCACACAGTAGTGCGCAGGGGGTCAACGCCTTTCACGAGAACTCAATTACTAACTTGTTCACCTTTCCAGGGTCGGGGCTTTACCGTTAGTAAAAATCCCTCTTCAGAATCCTGTTGACTCTGCACCAAACCAGTGGCAGAGTTTAAGACATCCTCTCTTCCAGACCGGATTCGGTGTCGTTTATAAGAGTAGAAGGAAGTGCAACAAGAAGACCACCTCCCAGCCCAGCAGTGAAACGTAGGGTTGCCATCCCCTCATCACTTTTCGTGGGTGAAGATCGTAAGCTGGCCACGCTACGATTAGGTCTAATAGCTCGCTACCTTGCGATTTTCCGGGTAGAGGAAGTATTAGTGTTCGGAGGTGACAGCGATTTTGTCGTAGATGTTCTGAGATACGCTGAAACTCCACCGTACTTACGGCAAAAGCTGATACCGCTGAAAAGCGCATTGAGGTACTGTGGAGTTATCCCTCCACTCCAGAGCCCTCACCACCCTCCATCGCCTAAGGGCCGCGGTTTCGTATGCGAGTATAGGGAGGGGATTGTTCTAAGAACTTTGACTGATGCTGCACTGGTAGATGTAGGTTTGAAGGAACCGATATTGGTGCAGGGGAGAGCGAGACCGCGCGAGAGAGTGACGGTAATAATCGATGATAAACCCCGCCTGGTTCATAGGCGGAAAGTGCCTTTCTACTGGGGGTACGAAGTATCTACAGCACCTAACCTGCGTGCAGCGGTATCGGCGTGCGAGGGTTATGTGAAAGTAGCAACGTCGAGATTAGGCGATCCTGTGAGAAATGTTGCGGAAGAACTGGTAAGGGAAGCTAAGCGTAAGGGTGGGGTTGCCGTGTTCTTCGGTGAACGGGAGCGGGGGCTGCTCGATATAGCTCTTGAAGAGGGTTGGGATCCCAAAGGAACATTTGACTTTATCGTCAACCTTGTACCTAATCAGGGCACATTCACTATAAGAACGGAGGAGGCGATACCGATCACCCTAGCGGTCCTCGACTTTTTGCTCGATTAAGCTGTCGAAGGGCTCACGGTAGGTTTAAAAATCTCTTAGGCGACTGCGCGCGCAGCTGTAACTAGGGGGGTTAGAGTGGTTAAGGATCATAAACCACGACGAGGGAGCATGGCCTACTACCCGCGGAAGAGAGCTCGCAGTATAGTGGCCCGTGTAAGAACCTGGGTTGACGTCGGAAAGGCCAAGCTTCTGGGCTTTGCTGGCTACAAGGTGGGCACCTTACATGTGGTGAAGGTTGAGGATAACCCCAACAGTCCTCTTTACGGCCAAGAAGTCGCAAAGGTTGCCACAGTAATCGAAGCTCCACCCATAATAGTACTAGCGGTCAGAGTCTACGAGCAAACACCCTACGGGCTTAAGAGCATTGCCGAGGTCTGGGCTAAAAGTATCCCCAAAACCCTGGAGCGGGTCTTTACGATTCCTAAGAAGGACTCCTTTGACGAGCAGATGAAGAAGCTTGAAGAAGTGAAGAGTAAGATCGCTGAGGTGAGGGTGATTGCTGCTACACAGCCGAGGAAATCTGGAATTGGGAAGAAGAAGCCCGAGGTTTTCGAAATCAAAGTGGGTGGAAAGCCTAACGAAGCGCTGGAATACGCGCTGAGCGTGTTGGGAAGGGAAGTGAACGTTGCAGAGGTGTTTGAGCCTGGGCAGTACGTTGATGTGCTAGCAGTGACGAAGGGTAAAGGCTTCGGGGGAGTTGTGAAAAGGTTTGGGGTGAAAATCCTCCCCCGCTGGCACAAGCATAGGAAGGGTAGCAGGAGGATTGGTACAGTGGGCCCACAAGCCCCGGCCATAATGTTTACAACGCCTTTTGCCGGCCAGCTAGGTTTTCATCAAAGGACAGAGTACAACAAGCGTATACTGAAGATCTCAGATCCCCAAACCGAAAATATCAATCCGGCTGGCGGATGGCCTCATTACGGGCTTGTCAAAAGCACATACCTGATAGTGGAGGGGACTCTACCGGGCCCGCCCAAGAGGCTTGTAAAACTGAGGTTCGCCGTGAGGCCTAGGAAGGAGAAGAGGGAGTCGCCCAAACTGGTCTATATCAGTACGCAACCCGCGGGAGGTGGGGGTAGTGGTTAGATCTGTTAGCGTTTTCGACTTGGAGGGCAATATCGTGGGGAGCGTAGAGCTCCCCGCAATCTTCGACGCACCCGTGAGAGTCGATCTTATCAGGAGAGCCGTGCTAGCGTTAATGACTTCAAAGCTGCAGCCGAAAGGCACCGACCCTTTAGCTGGCTTAAGGACTACGGCGGAGAGCTGGGGTGTTGGTCACGGCGTAGCTAGGGTTCCCAGGGTAAAGGGTAGTAGCAGAGCAGCTAGAGTCCCGCAGGCAGTGAAAGGCAGGAGAGCCCATCCTCCCAGGGTAGAAAAGAAGATTCGTGAGTTTATAAATGAGAAGGAAAAAAGGTTAGCAACTGTTTCGGCGCTTGCAGCTACGGCAAACTTGGAGCTCGTGCGGGCTAGGGGCCATCGCGTGGAACGTGTAAAGCAGATCCCCCTAGTTGTGGTCGATGATTTTCAACGTTTAACGCGGGCTAGCGATGTAAGAAAGGTTCTGGATGCTTTAGGCCTATGGGCTGATGTCGAAAGAGCGGTAGATGGAACGAGGATTAGAGCTGGAAAGGGTAAGATGAGGGGGAGGCGTTATAAAGTGCCTAAAAGCCTGTTGATTGTTGTGGCTGAGAACGAAGGTATCGTATGGGCGGCGCGGAACCTCCCCGGCGTAGAGGTCGCAACGGCTAGGCTAGTCAACGTGGCCCAGTTGGCTCCCGGAGGGCACCCGGGAAGGTTAACTCTTTACACGCTTTCATCTCTGAAGATTCTTGCTGAACGCTTTGAGGGTGTGACCGTATGGAACCCGATGGCATTATAGTTAGATTGCACGTGACTGAGAAATCTCTGATGCTAGCAGAGCGCCACAACGTAATGACCTTTATCGTCCTCAGGACCGCTTCGAAACCTCAGATAAAGAGGGCTGTTGAGAAAATGTACGGCGTGAAGGTCGCGAAGGTAAACACCCTAGTTACTCCAATGGGCGAGAAAAAAGCATATGTAAAGCTCGCAGAGGGGTACAATGCAATGGACGTGCTCAGTAGACTGGGTGTGCTCTAAGGTGACCTGGTATGGGCAAGCGTTTGCTCGTTCAACGAAGGGGGCGTGGAAGCAGTGTGTTCAGGAATCCGGGTTGGAAGCACGAAGGGTCAGCTAAGTATAGGGCATTCGATCCTGAATCTATCTCAAAAAAGGTCGTAACAGGGGTAGTCACGGAGTTGCTCCACGATCCGGGAAGAGGGTGTCCCTTAGCCCGAGTGAAGTTCGAGGATGGTGTTAAAATGTTGATGATAGCTCCTGAGGGGTTATCCGTGGGACAAAAAGTGCACTATGGAGCGAAGGCACCGATTAATTTAGGTAATATCTTACCGCTTGCTAACATTCCGGAAGGAACTTTGGTTTGCAACGTTGAGTTAAGACCTGGTGATGGAGGCAAGCTTGCGCGGTCTTCCGGCGCTTACGCTGTAGTGCTAGCACACAGGGGAGGAAAAACTCTGCTACAGTTACCATCAAGAAAGGTCAAGGAAGTTAGCTCTCAGTGTAGAGCGACGATCGGTATTGTAGCCGGAGGTGGTAGAGTGGAAAAGCCCATGCTAAAGGCCGGAAAGAAGTACTATTTATCCAAGGCTAAATCGTTCAAATACCCGACGGTCAGAGGCAAGGCGATGGGTGCGTATGCGCATCCTGCGGGAGGAGGGCATCACCCTAAGGGTCTCACTCCGGTTTCACGAACAGCCCCGCCTGGGCAGAAAGTGGGACATATAGCTCCGAGGCGGACGGGACGGAAACGGGGGGGTGCCCAGGCCTCCAAGTAGCTGTTCGCGTCGCGATGCTTTTATTTCCTGAAGTTGCAGCCCCCTGAGATTAGATGAGTTCAGCAAGGGAGTTTCATTACAGGGGATACACGATTGAGCAGCTGACCGCGATGCCGTTTGATAAGCTGGCAGAAGTACTCCCGGCTAGGCAGCGGAGAACGCTTCGCCGCGGCTTGAAGAAAGAGCATAGGAAACTGTTAGAGAAGGTGAGGAAGGTTAAGTATCTGATGGCGGAAGGGAAGGTTAAGAAGCAACCGATGATAAAGACCCACTTAAGGGACATGATAGTACTTCCAGAAATGGTAGGCCTGACGCTGCACGTCTATAACGGGAAGGAATTCGTACCGGTAGAGATCAGGCCGGAGATGATCGGGCACTATCTTGGGGAGTTTGCTCCAACATGTAAAAAGGTTGAGCACGGAGAACCGGGCCTTAAAGCGACGCGGTCTTCGATGTTCCTACCCTTAAAGTAGGTTTTTAAACGGCTTTTAAGCCAGCTCACGACGAGGTGTCGCGAGGTGCCTGCATCGATAAAGACGTTCCAGTTCCTGGTTGAAGGTGGAAAAGCCACTGCAGGTCCACCGATAGGTCCTGCTCTTGGGCCTCTCGGAATAAACGTCCTGGAGGTCGTCAGGAGAATCAACGAGTTGACAAAAGACTTCAGCGGAATGAGGGTACCGGTTAAAGTGCAAGTTGATGTTGAGAAGAAGAGCTTTGATGTTGAGGTTGGGACTCCCACTACTGCCGCGCTGATAATAAGGGAGTTGAAAGCCGAAAGAGGATCCGGGCAACCCTCTCGCGATTACGTAGGTAACCTGCCCCTCGAATCACTGGTAAAAGTAGCGATGATGAAGAAGTCCGATATCGGTGCCAAGACTCTGAAGGCCGCTGTCAAGTGTGTAGTAGGGACTTGTCAGAGCATGGGGGTCAAGATCGACGGTAAAACGCCTAAAGAGGTGATGAAGGAGCTTGAGAGAGGGGTCTACGACGAGATATTAAGGAAGTTCGAGCTTGGGGGTGGAACGCAATGAGCGTGAAAATTGATAGAGTAATCAAAGCTATTGAGGAAGCTAAATCCAAGGCAAAGCCGCGCAGGTTTGTGCAGAGCTACGAGATGGTAGTGAAGCTCCGGGACATTGATGTGAAGCAGAGCGAGAACAGGTTTGTCGAGCTCGTCGTCCTTCCGTACCCACCACCCGATAAGCTATCTACCGTTGCAGTGATCGCCGAGGGTGATCTGATGCTCAGGGCCAAGGAGGCGGGCGCTGACGTCGTACTCTCTAGAGCGGATCTGGAGAAGATCGCTGCTAGCAAAAAGGAGGCCAAGAAGCTTGCTAAGAAGTACGACGTATTCTTGGCGCAGGCCGACTTAATGCCGCTAGTAGGTAGACTGTTAGGGCGCTACCTCGGTCCGCGAGCTAAGATGCCGCAACCAATCCTACCCAGCGCTGATTTAGCGGCCGCTATTGATCGAGCGAAGAGGTCGGTACGGATCAAGTTAAGAGATCAACCCCAGATTGCGTGTAAGATAGGCAGTGAGATTCAGAACCCCAAGGAGGTGGCGGAGAATGCTGCGACGGTGTTGAGTTTCTTACTGAACAGGTTCAAACCGTACAATATAGAGAAGGTTTACTTGAAACTATCTATGGGGCCTCCTGTTGAGGTGACGGTGATATGAGCGCGCTAACCGGTTTAAGGATTAGGATTCACTCGCCTAGCAAGGTTGCGAAGTTAAAGAGCTACACTGAGCTCCTTTCGAAGTACAGTTTCTATCTCGTAATAGATGTGACGGGAATCCCCGCATCGGCGCTACACACGCTACGCCGTAAACTCATGGAACGCGGGGCTGCGCTGAAGGTGGTAAAGAATAGAGTTTTCCTAAAAGCGTTGCAGGATCTTCGAAGAGAAACTCCCGATAAGCTCGTTGCCAAATTGACTGGCCAGAATGCCGTGATATTCACCAACGAAAACCCCTTCACTCTCGCCCTCTTCCTGCTCAAGGAGTACAAGATGACGCGTAAAGCCGCGCCTAACGATATAGCCACAAGCGATATCGTCGTGTCCTCGGGAAATACGGGAATTGCGCCAGGCCCTTCGATGAGCCTCTTCGGTAAGCTTAAGATTCCGATCAGAGTTATGGAAGGAACAATTTGGGTGGTTTCCGACACCGTTGTCGCGAAGAAGGGCGATGTCATCACTCCGGAGCTAGCTGAGCTGCTAGGCAAACTCAACATCAAACCGATCGAGATAACCATCCCGATAAAAATGATCAGCGTTGATGGGCGCATAGTTGAGCCCGGTGAGGTATCGTTTGAACCGGAAGATTACTCTAAATCGCTTACCGAAGCTCAGCAGGAGGCGATCAACCTAGCTATCAACGCCTACTTACCTCTCCCAGAAGTCATCCATGTGCTAATTTCAAGGGCTGTCGCGCAGGCTGACGCATTAGCGGAAGCGCTTGCACTACCGCTGCCAGGAGTGATCGAGCGCAGTCTATCGAAGGCTTACCTGGAGGCTTCGGCCCTTTACAACCTCCTCAAGCAGCAGAACCCAAATTTCGCGTGAGCAAGCAAAAGGTTATTTTGTTCAAGCTATAACCCTGCACAGCATGGGAGAGGAAGAGTTCCTACATCTGCCATTCTTCAGGGAGAACGGCTTTCTCCTGAAGAAGTGTAAGTTATGCGGGAAAAGTTTCTGGACACTAAACCCAGAGCAAGATGTTTGTGGAGATCAGCCGTGCACCGATTACGAGTTCGTCGGCGAAACTCTCGTCTCCGTGTTCAAAGAGCCCAGAGATGTCAGAGAAGCTTTTCTAACATTCTTCGAGAAGGAGGGGCACGCTCGGATTAATCGATATCCCGTGGTTGCGAGATGGAGAGACGACGTGTACTTGGTCGGAGCTTCGATCTATGACTTTCAACCGTGGGTAACCGAGGGGGTTGTGGAGCCACCAGCTAATCCGCTCGTAATATCGCAACCAAGTGTAAGGTTGACGGACCTCGAAAACGTCGGTAGAAGCGGTCGTCACTTGACAGGTTTCGAGATGATGGCCCATCACGCGTTTAACATAGGCGATAAGACCGTGTACTGGGCCGACGAAACTGTCCGCTACGCGTTCAGGGTTTTGACCGAGGTATTCAAGATACCGCCCGAGCAAATATCGTTCAAGTTCGATTGGTGGAGCGGCGGGGGTAACGCCGGCGAAGACTACGAGGTGCTAGTCAAGGGATTGGAAGTTGCAACACTGGTCTTCATGCACTACCGCGTTGTAGGAGAAAAGTTCGTACCCATGCCTAACAGGATCGTAGATACCGGCTACGGCCTGGAGCGCCTACTCTGGCTCCTAAAGGGAACACCCACAGTTTACGATGCGGTATTCCCGAGCATCATAGACCAATTAGTGAGGGAGGTAGGCCTCAAGCCCCTAGACCCGAGGATCGCCTTAGCGGTTGCTAGGAAGTCCGGTAAGTTGGACTTTAAAAAACCTTTAGAGGCTCAGCGTCAGCTGGAAGAGATCGCAAAAAGCCTCGAGGTAAGCCTGGAGGAGCTCAAAGGCGCGATAAGCCCGTACCACGATCTCTTCGCACTGGTTGATCACACCCGTACACTGCTTTGGATGATCGGTGACGGTGTCGTACCCTCGAACGTTGGTGCCGGCTACCTGGCAAGACTGTTGATACGTAGAGCGCTCCGACATTTGTGGAAGTTGGGGATCGAGAAGTCTCTCGCCGAAATTGTAGCGCGGCAGATTAGACACTGGAGTTTAGACTTTCCTGAATATCGAGAGATCGAAGATGAAATCATTGATATCGTGAGTTATGAGGAGAAAAGGTTCTCTGAAACTCTTCAGCAAGGCAAACGAACACTAGCCAGGCTTGCCAAGGAATTGAAAGCTAAGGGCCGCAACGAACTTCCAGCGATTTTGCTCGCCGAGTTGTATGAGTCCCACGGCCTACCCCCGGAGATTGTTGCAGAGGAGCTCTCAAAACACGGCCTGGTGGTGAACGTGCCAGTCGACTTCTACCTCACGCTAGTTTCGAAGCACCAGGAGACGAGAAGGCTTGAGGAACGAGTGGGAGTGGAGCTAGCCAAATTGATCGAAGGGCTCAAGCCGACTGAGAAGCTCTACTACATTAGCCCTCGGATGCTACAGTTCGACGCTACTGTGCTACGATCTGAGGGTAACCGGGTCATTTTAGATCGAACGGCCTTCTACCCAGAGGGCGGGGGACAGCCTCACGACCTTGGGATTTTGAGCTGGGAGGAGGGTACGTGCCATGTCGTTAGAGTGCTCGACGTTGGAGGCATCGTGATTCACGAATGCGAGGGGCCAGTACCCCCGACCGGTGCTAAGGTGAAGGGCCTAGTCAACGCTGAGAGGAGGTTTGCGCTCATGCGCAACCATACTGCCACGCATATAGTCCTGGGTGCTGCTAGAAGAGTTCTCGGAAAACACGTCTGGCAGGCAGGGGCTCAGAAGGGTGTAGAGCAGAGCAGGTTGGATGTAACCCACCACAAGAAAATTACACCGGAGGAGTTGAAGCAGATCGAACGCCTGGCGAATCTAGTAGTAATGGAGAACAGACCTGTGCGAGCATTCTTCGAGGATCGCTCAAAGGCAGAGATGAAGTACGGCTTCACCCTCTACCAGGGTGGTGTGGTACCGGGCGCAAGGCTAAGGGTCGTTGAGATCGAGGGTTGGGACGTAGAGGCCTGCGGAGGGGTTCATTGCTCGAGCACAGGGGAGATTGGACTCATAAAGATCGTTAAGGCAGAGAGAATCCAGGACGGGGTGTCGCGCCTTATCTTCAAAGTAGGTAGCGCTGCGGTTGAGTACGCTCAACAGCTCGAAGAAAGCCTGAGCCAGATCGCTGACATTCTGGGGACCGAGCAGAGTAGGGTTGTCGACTCGGTGAGTGAGCTTTTGAAGGAGCGTGACGTGCTGGCTAAAGAGCTTAAGGAGCTAAAGGGTAGGCTTCTTGACGCGGAAGCGGCACGAGTCGCGTTGCAGGCGGAGCAGGTAGCGGGCTTAAATTTCGTTGCCGTCTTAGTAGAGGAAGACGACGTAAAAGAGTTCGCGCTCCGAGTCGGTAAGAACCTAAAACGCGCGGTCGTGGGAGTCGTCAACAGGAAAGGCAGCTACGCTGTAAAGGTCAGCGATGAGTTAGTGGGGGAAGGCTTAGATGCTAGAAAACTGAATGAGGAACTCCTTCGCAGGGTGAATGGGAGAGGGGGTGGAGCACCCGATCTGGTGTCAGGCAAGGTGGAGGAGCCGCTAGCGTTTTGCTCTGCTTTGAGAGATGCGCTACTACTCAAAGCCCAACCCCATTAGAATTCATTTAACGAGAAGGCTTTTAGAAGCCGGCGTTGATTTCCTCTACCTCCTCGAGAGGGGGTACAACCGGGATGCCGCATTAAATGTGGTAACCGCGCGGTGGAACTTAAGCAGGCTAGAGAGGCTCGTGCTTTACCGCGGAGTCTTCGACAGAAGTACATCTCACGAACGGGCTTCAAAGCATCTTCAGAACCCTTCAAGCCTAGCCATCGACGGCTTTAACGTTCTCTCCACAGTTCAATCCGCGCTCGTAGGTGATAGTTTGATCCTAGCTACGGACGGCTTTGTCAGGGATCTCTCTGCCACCGTGAGAAAAGTGAGAGTGAGCCCGGTACTCGCATCCGCGCTCTCCCTCATGCTACACTATATCGCGAGGCTGGGAGCTCACGAAGTGTTCATCGTGTTCGACGCGCAAGTCAGCAGAAGTGGCGAACTATCTCGGTTAACGCAGGAACTAATGAGGAACTTTAATCTGAAGGGCTCGTCAATCACAAGCAGCAAAGCCGACAGTTTCCTCATCTCCTGCAGCGGTGAGTACGCAGTGGCTACTAGCGATTCCCTGCTGCTTGATCGCGTTGCTCGCGCAATCGATCTTGGGGGGCTGATCAGTTGTCACATAGCTGAGGAAAACATAATTAATCTGAAGATTCTCATCGAGGAGGGGGTGAGGAGGGTTGCGGAGAGTATCGCCGAGAGAGCTCGAACGTATGATGAGAAAACTGGGGATGAAAGTTAACCAGCTAGCATGCGAGAGGGTCGTTTTCGTCCTAGCTGACAAGGAAATCGTAATCGAAGACCCTACGGTGACGTTAATCGAGGTGCAGGGTGAACGAATGTACCAGGTAACGGGACGCGAGGTGGAAAAGCCTCGGGAGGAGCAGGTGATCCTGGAGTTCTCGGAGGAGGACGTGAAGCTGGTGGCAGAACAGGCGGGAGTCTCGATGGATGAGGCCAGAAATGCCCTAAAGGAAACTGGTGGGGATCTGGCTCAAGCTATCATCCTCCTCCAAGCTAGGAAAGGGAGTACTAATGTTTAATAAGGCTCGAGGAAGCCTTGAAAAGTTGCTCGATGCATTGGGGGTTGCGAAGATCCCCCTGAAGCCGAACACGATAACGGTAACCGCGCTAGCCCTCTCTCCCGTCGTTCCTGTCATGGCATACCTAGGGGCCTCACCCTCCCTCGTTGCTATAGCGCTGCTTGCCTCAGCGTCTCTAGACGGTCTTGACGGGTACATAGCCAAGAAGAAGGGGATGCAAAGCATGTTTGGTGCATTCCTTGACTCAACTGCGGATCGGTTGAGCGACTCCCTCTATACGTGCGCGCTCGCGGCGGCGAATATAGTAGATTATCCTTACGCGTTTGCACTCTTGACGGCGGAGTTCGTTGTGAGCTACACGAGAGCAAGGGCTGAAAGCCTAGGTGTGAACCTGGCTGGGGTGGGATTAATGGAAAGAGGGGAAAGGACGATCTTTAAAGCCATCATATTCTTCTCCGCATCCTTCCACGTTGGTGTGGCGAGAACGTTGACCCTCCTCCTGCTCGCTCTTACGGCTGCAACAGCGCTACAGCGCGTAGTGGCAGTAAAAAAGGCGCTTGAGTGCAGGTAGGGGTGATAGGTATGATAGTCATCGATGGTTCATACGGCGAAGGTGGAGGCCAGTTGCTGCGTTACAGCGTGGCTCTCGCGTCGCTCATGGGTATAGACGTGAGAGTCGTGAACATCCGCGCGAAGAGATCTCCTCCCGGCTTAAGACCCCAGCACTTGGCGGCAGTTAGAACGATAGCGCAGCTCGTGGGTGCGAACGTTGAAGGATTGTTCATCGGGTCGATGGAGATAGTCGTAAAGCCTAGAGGAAGGCCAAGAGGAGGCAAGCTTGAGGTGGATATCGGCACTGCGGGTAGTGTTTCGCTCCTACTTCAAGCCGCGCTTCCCGTGCTAGCGGCCGCAACCGATATGGTGGCCTTACGCGTGAGAGGAGGGACGGACGTTAGCTGGTCCCCTCCGATCAACTATTTCGAGCATGTCCTCATACCCCTCTTGAGAAAGTTCGGCTTAAGGGTCGAATTGAAGGTGGTACGCAGAGGCTTCTACCCGCAAGGGGGAGGGATTGTGGATGTTAATGTCTTTCCCTCTTACCCGCTAAAGCCAGTTGAGATCGAGAGGGCGGGGGAACTGAGGGAGATTAGGGGCATCTCATACGCCGCTAACCTGCCGCGGCACGTTGCCGAAAGGCAGGCGGCTTCAGCTCGAGATGCGTTGAGGCTCGCTGGATTCGGGGATTACCTGAGCGAGATCGTTATTGACGTGGAAACCCCTGCAGTCGGCCCGGGCAGCGGGATAGTCCTTTGGGCGGAGTACGAGAACGGCGTTGTGGGTGCGGACGCATTGGGAGAGAAAGGCAAGAGGGCGGAAGTTGTGGGGCGCGAAGCGGCTGAGAAGCTCATCAGCGTGTTGCGTAGTGGTGCCCCGATCGATGCTCATGCTCTGGACAACATCGTAATTTACATGGCTCTTGCTAAGGGTCGATCAGTGGTGGTATCAAACGAGCTTAGCAGTCACGCGGAAACGGCTATCTGGCTTTGCGAGCAGCTCACCCGTACCAAATTCACCGTTTTGCAGGAGAAGGGGGGCGTGAAAGTTGCAGCGGAAGGCGTCAGTTACCGGGCTTCAGCTTGAAGGGGCTTCCTGCTCACCCTCCTCGGCGAGGACAGCCGTGTAGTAGTACTCACCGAGGCTTTTCAAGTACCTGTCCAGCCTCGAGTCCTCTTTATTGACCCTGGGGCGTAGAGTGTCCGGATCCCTCCTGAACGTCACGCCAAGCTCTCCGAGGAGGGTGTTGAAGCCGTTGCGCAAGCTTAGCGGGGGAGAAGCCTCACCCTTTAAACTCGGCTCACCTCTAAAAACCATGAGGGAATCGGCTATGAAGTCCTGTATCATGAGGTCGTGCTCTACGACTATCGTTGCAACACCGCGCTCTTGGGTTAGCCGCCTAACTACGCGCGCAACCGCGTAGCGCTGCTCGACATCCAGGTAGGCCATGGGCTCGTCAAGCAGGTAGATGTCGGCCTCTCTGCCCAAAGCGGCAGCGATCGCAACTCGCTGAAGTTCACCGCCACTTAGCTCCGCTACGTCCCTCTCAATGAGTTTATGTATACCGAGGGGCTGGATCAGCTCGCTCCAAGTGATGCTCGCGCTCAGATCGACGCCGGCCTTCTCGAGAACCTCCCGTACGGTACCCATCATCGATTCGCGGGGTACCATCTGGGGCTTGTAGCTTAACCTCGAGCCCGGCTTTATCTCGACCCAACCGTTGTCCGGCTTTAACTCTCCAACAAGCATCCTCACGAAAGTGGTTTTCCCGATACCGTTTGGACCCACAACCCCAACAACTTCCCCCGCGTAGATTTCACCAGCCTCGACCTCCAGCTCAAAACCGTCGAGGTGCTTGATCAGTATGCTCCAGCTAGCGAGGGTTGCTCCGGGACGGGTGATACGCTCTGGCGGCTTAACGTGGAACCTGATTTCATGATCCCTGAATCGTATGTTCTCCTCTTTCAGGACCCCTCTTAGGAACACGTTGATGCCAGTCCTCACGCTTCTCGGTAAGCTAACAATTCCGTAGGCTCCCGGCTCTCCGTAGAGCACATGGACGTAATCGGACATGTAGTCGAGTAGAGCCAAGTCGTGTTCAACCACTAAAACGTACTTCCCCTTCCTGGCCAACTCTCGTATGGTGCGAGCAATCCTCAACCTCTCTCTCACGTCGAGGTAGCTTGACGGTTCATCGAATACGTATACGTCAGCGTTGCGGCACATGGCAGCCGCTATGGCTAGCTTCTGCAGCTCGCCGCCGCTCAAGTGGCCGACCCCCCTATCTAGCACTTTCTGGAGCGCTAAAGACTCGACGATTTGATCCATTGCTCCGTTTTCATCTACACGCTTTAGAACGTCCCTGACGGTACCTTTTACGTACTTCGGTATGACATCGATCTCCTGGGGCTTCCGTACAGCGATAAATCGCCCGTTAGCTAGTTTCTGAAAGTACGTCTGGAGCTCCGACCCCCTGAAGTAACGGATGATTTCATCCCAATCAACTCCCTCAAGCCTACCCAAATTGGGCTTGATCTCACCGGACAGTATCTTGAGTGATGTCGACTTTCCAACACCATTGCTTCCAATAATGCCTACTACAGACCCTTGCTTGGGTATAGGCAGACGGAAGAGTTCGAAGCCGCTGGGGCCGTACCTGTGTACAAGCTCTCCGCGCAGTTTCTCAGGGAGGTTAACGATGTGTATGGCGCTGAAAGGGCACTTTCTTACGCATATACCGCACCCCACACAGAGTTTTTCATCGATAACAGCACGTTTCAAGTTGTCATCGACCCAAACGCACTTAGCACCGGACCTATTGATGGGGCAAAAGCGGACACACTCCTGGCCACACTTGCTGACTCTACAGAGGTTACGTTCAACCACCGCTATACGCATGCTGAAACCCGCTGATAGAGCCCGGAGATAACTACTTCGCTCTACTCAGTCTCCCCGCTCTCCATAGACTCCAGGAAGATCTCGTAGTACTCTTTCAGCAGTTCTCTTTCCTCTTCCAGCTTTTCCTTCTCCCTCTCCCTCTCACCTTCTATAACTACGAGCTTCTCTCTCTTTTCTTTGCCCACTTCCTCCCTTACAACGTAGCCTCGCTTAGCCGTTGCCCCCCTCTTGTACCCGCATTTTCTACATACTAGGTAGGACTTCCCCTCCGAAACCAGGGGAACTAAGATTGAACCACACTTTGGGCAGAACTCCATCTCTACTCCTCACCCATGCGGCCCCTCTTACCCTAGAAGCTCTCTATTAAGCATTACGCTAGGCACACATCCATCGTATTTGCAATACGTTTTAATATTAGAGCTTAGGAGACTTCACGAGCAGGTATGGCTGAGAAGCCTGAGCACGTGGTTGTGGCTGAGGATCTACACAAGTATTATATGCTGCGAGGGGAGGTCGTAAGAGCATTACGTGGCGTAAACCTGAAGATAAGGTACGGTGAGTATGTATCAATCCTGGGGCCCTCCGGCTCCGGGAAGACGACTCTATTCAACATGATCGGAGGCCTTGATAAACCCACAAAGGGTAGAGTGCTCCTGGACGGTCGAGACTTAGCTTCACTAACTCCAAAGCAATTAGCCTGGGTTAGATGCCACCGTGTTGGTTACATCTTCCAGACTTTCAACCTAATCCCCGTACTAACCGCACTAGATAACGTGATGGTTCCGATGATCTTTGCCGGCGTTCCTAGGAAGGATAGGGAGGAGAAGGCGAAAAAACTGCTTGAGCGTGTTGGGCTTGGGGATCGGCTTTACCACCGGCCGACGGAGTTGAGCGGTGGACAGCAGCAGAGGGTTGCAATCGCTAGAGCCCTCGCCAACGACCCCGCAATCATCCTCGCCGACGAGCCCACCGGCAACCTCGACCTGCAGACTGGTCTGAGGATCGTGCAGCTACTCAAGGAGCTGAACGTGGAAAGGGGGGTAACCGTCATTACTGCGACACACGACCTTAAGATGATCGACGTTAGCGACAGAATCGTGTGGATTCGAGATGGAGCGGTTGAAAGAGTCGAAGAGAGAGCTGCTATCGAGCTTGGAGCTGAAGAGCTAGAACTCTAAAGCAATGCTAAAAAAGTTTAACCTGTTAGCATCAACTTACCGTAGGAGAGAGAATGATTTATTAAGTGAGCTCTGGTACTTTCTCAGAGATCTGGGGGATAGCGAAGTTCGGGCAAGCCCTACAGGCCTGCCCGGGCTAGTGGTTTTATCCACGAAACTGGATCCATTCAAAGTTGTTGAAGATGTCGCTAGGAAAATCAGCAGTGAGCCGTGGTACTTCCGTTTTCTGCTTAAGATTGAGCCGATAGAGGCTTGTACATCGGCGGATCTAGAAGAGATAAAACGAGAAGCTCTTAATTTAGCTGCCAATAGGCTTGACCCTAACGACAGGTACCGTATCGAAGCACGCATCAGGCTATCCCCGTTATCCCGAGATGAAGTGATCTCGGCGATAGCACCCAATATCCCGAATAAAGTAGACCTCGAGAATCCCGACAAGATCGTTCTGGTAGAGGTAATAAGGGATGTAGCTGGTATCGCCGTCGTCAAGCCCAAGCACATAGTCTCCGTCCAGCGTCTTAGACGGGCTGCCCGTGCAGAGGCTGAAGGAGAGGGTTAGCGGGATAGAAACTCGAGTGCCATCCTCGATAATAGGCATTTTTCAACCGCGGTTGTATAGTCGGTTGAGTACGTAGCCCGGATTTCCCTCTCTTCGATCCTCAGTCTCTGTGCGAGTAACCGTGCCGCCTTTTCGCTGTAACCAATGGGGCTTAAGCTCGCTCTAACGCGCTCACAGAGAGCTGCAACCCCCCTGATGCAGGCTTCAGCGCTATCTGCTACAAGAACCGCTACTGCTCGTAGCTCGTTCACGTCTGGTTGAAAGAGCTCTAAAGCCTTTGAAATCTCCCTTGTAGCCGCTGCGTAGAGGAACGCTTCGATATGCAAGCTTCTAGCAGTGTTGAGACCTAAGCGAAAACTCGTTACAGCGTAATCGACAGCGGTAATCACGTGAACGGGGCCAACTACAGCATCTGGATTGAAGAGGATGATGCGTAAGCCAAGCAATGTTTCACTCATGCTGAGCAGCCTAGCGATGCCTTCTTCGCAAATTACCTCAAAAGCGAGAGCGTAAGCCCTACCGCCATCTATCGGTTGCGGCACCAGATCCCGCGGTGCGACGGTACTCATCCGGCACATGGGAGCCACTAAAGGACTTCTAGCCGTAAACTTTCAGCCTAGCTACCTCCCTTAAGGCTCCATCCAAGTCGCCTTGTACACCCAAGCGCTCCAGCTCGAGGCCTAGGGCCGTAACTAGCGCGAGAATATCAGTGTACCTAATTGGGCCCATGACACCGAGCCTTATTATGCGATCCTTCAGCGCACCCATGCCGCCCGCAACTTCGATGCCGTAAGCCTCTGCGAGCCTTTTTCGAAGCTCACCGACGCTCACCCTATCCGGCGTTGCGAAAGAAAGTACGGTACGAGACCTGTAAATTTCTCTCACGAAAGGTTTGAGGCCGAGCTTCTGAATAGCGTTGTAGAGCACGATGGATCTCTCAACGTGCATTTTCACCCATTCATCGATCCCGAACCTGAGTATCCTCTCCAACGCCTTACTCAGAGCGGCGAAGAGAGTCACCGCGGGCGTAAATGGTGTCTCAGATCTACGGTTAAACTCCATGTACCTCCGTAGGTCGAAGTAGACGGTCACCGGCGTTCTTACGATCTTCTCCTTCGCCTCTTCGCTCAAAACTACAAAGGAAAGCCCGGGAGGGGCTGCGAGACACTTTTGCGAAGCTGCTGCCAACCCATCGATCCCCCACGAATTGATGTCGAGCTCGTCGCCGCCCGCAGCCGAAACAGCGTCAACCAAGGTTAGCGCGCCGTGCTCCTTCGCCACCTTGCACAGCTCACGAATGTAGCTCAACCTGATGCCGGGGGAGGTATCATTGTAGACGAACGCCACGATGTCCGGCTTCTCAATTCGGATCTTCTCAGCAACTTGCTCGAGGCTGGGGGCATCGCCCAGTTCAGCTATAACCTCGACAACGTTTGCGCCATACGTCTTTAAAGTCTCTGAGAATCTTGCGCCAAACTCCCCCGCGTTAATCACGACGGCTTTTCGACGAGGGCCGAAATTCGAAGCTAATGCTTCGACCGCTCCTGAACCTGAAGCCGTGAAGATCACTATATCGTTCTCGGTGCGCAAAACCTTCCTTAAGCGTTCGACGACTTCTTCAAAGAGCTCGTGGAAGCGCTCCCCCCGGTGATTTACGATGG
>Ga0209394_1000408_pt1 | contig 34859 bp, 34 predicted proteins | sample JNZ201metaG_FD_184122 | JGI IMG/M metagenome (GOLD analysis project Ga0209394, IMG submission 184122) | Hot spring microbial communities from Jinze hot spring, China to study Microbial Dark Matter (Phase II) - JNZ 20120812A (SPAdes) (version 3) ...
CTTCGTGTGGCTTTTGTTGTGGTTTGTGGGTTTGCCAGATTAGTTGGGCTGTTCCTATTCCAAAAATGAATCCTATGTAGTGGATGAAGATGTTTACTATGACGTTTCCTTGAACTATTTGGGTGGGGAATAAGATCAGGTTGAATGCGAAGATTAACAGGTATAGGAAGGGTATAAGCATGTTCGTCAATATAGCTGTGATTTTCGGGTTTTTGATTTTTTCTTGGAGTTTGACTTTAGCTTGGGAGTCTGCGCTCTTTACTGTTTTGTAAGCAAGCATGCTGAAGGCGGCTAGTAGCGTTATTGCGATTGCGGTGGTGGCAATTACTGAAAGTGTGGAGTAGGTTAGGGTGAAAATTAAAGCGGCGAAGAACATGGCGGATAGACTTGCGTAGTGCATGTCCACTCTTAGGGTTTTGTAAAGGAACAGCGTGTAAGCAAAGATGAAAGCGCCTAAAAAGGCGGAGTTTATCCCAGAAAAGCCCAAGCTTCTTGTCTGGACATTCCAGAAGGCGCATGCTCCAATCCAGCTTAGCGAAAGGATGAAAGGCGTTGCTAAAAGGTTAAAGGCGAACAGCTTGTAAAATAATCTCTTTTCATTTAGTTTGAAAAGAACCCAGTAGAGGGGCAGAACAGCCACAAAATAGGCGAAAATGTTAGGCAGCAAGTGATTAGCGAAGTCTTCATGCACAAAATGACAAGAAAAAAGAGCAAAAACACTCAAAGAATCACTGTATAAAACCAACAACTCTTTAATGCCATTCGGTAGGTAAAAAAGGGCGAGAATGGTAACTGGGATTAAGCACATTGCTAGCATCACTTTTAAATTATGACTTAGTGGTTGTTGGTGCACATCTTTACACTTGCCGTTAAGACATAAAAAATGTGGTTTATCTAATTTTTTATGAGGTTGATTTCTTAATAGTATTGGAGATCTCTGATGAAAGTTGCGATCAGACGATATTTAACTTGCTTATTTTTTAGTCTAGAATTGTTTATTTTAGTATGGCTTTGGAGAGTATATGAGACCGTAATATCCTCTGTTGAGAGAGGGGTGGTGGTTGAGTTTGTTATGTTCATAATTTTCGTTGTATTTTTGATTCCTCTGATTCTTCTAATGATGTGGTATCTAAATCCACACATAATCGAGAAACTGCTTAGATTGCAAAATTAACTAACGTTTTTGATGTGAAAGGGATAATTCGGTCCATTAAAATTTATGACTTGACAAATTTCCAAATTTAGATTCTCTTTATATCCGATTTTTCTCTCGTTCGTCTTGATGATGAAATATGAAGAAAATTACCGAACAAGTTAGGGGTTTAAGTTTGGGTGATTTGGTTCGTGTTGAGTGGTTTGACGCTAGCATCGGCAAGAGTCTTAGTGGCGGCTTGAATGGTATTGATGTTCCAGTGGTTAGTTGGGGCGTGTTCTTGGGCGTTTTAGGCGCCAAGAACCGGCATGTTATCCTAGCGCAGAACTGTTTTCGTTATGCTGATGGCTTCTATGACATTGATTATACGGCTGTGCCTTTGGCTTGGGCTTGCAACGTCACGGTAATCGCTAAGGCGCATGTTCCGCCTGAAGAGGCTAAACAGCTTTTGAACAGTTTTCTTGTGGGCGGCAAACGCGCCTCAGCCGAGGGCAAAAAGCAGCAGAAGGCTGTTAACTATGGATGACTGGATTAAACGGGCTTTGACAAGGCGGGTGCGGAACCGCGAAATCCCGCCAGACCAAAGGCTCGTTATAGGCGTGAAATTCGCAGTAGCCATGACACTGTGCCTATCAGCGCTTGAAGTCGCCCATTTGGCTTTTCTTGGCAAGTGGAACAGCGAAATCTTCGCCGCCATAACGGGCTTAACGGGCACCGTAAGCGGCATCCTCATAGCGCAAAAAACCTAGAGGGGTAGGCCACTATTGGTTAAAATCAGCCGCAATAAAATGTTGAAAAACAGAATCCAAAAACTCAGAACCGAAGTCAAAATAGACACCCAAAAACTCCGAGACGAAACCATAAAAGCCCTCCAAGAACTTTTCACACTAGCCAAAAGCCAAGCCCAAAACGAAAACCTACGCCTAAAACAACGCCAAAACTGGACACGCATAGCAGCCTACATCTGCCAAGTAATAAACACAATCGCCACACGCTTCGACGAACGCCAAATCGACGAAGACCTTGCTAAACTGGAGGAGCTCATAAATGAAGCCACGGCAAAAACAAAAACTCAAACGGCTGGAACAAGCGCTAACTGAAGCCACAACGCCGCCCATCCCCGCCGACCCAATAGAATTCTGCACCCAGATACTTGGCTTCCAGCCAACGCCATACCAAGCAGACCTAATCCGCAAGTTCCAAACAAGCCAGTTTACAGCCGCCAGATGGTGCCGCCAAAGCGGAAAAACCCAAACCGTAGCCGCCTTATTGCTGCACTATGCGCTAACAAACCCAAACACGTGCATAGGCATTGTGGGACCAAGCTGGCGCCAAACAAAACATGTCATAAGGCGGATAAACACGCTCCTAAAAAGGCTGCCACCATCCCTATATGAGAAACCCCAGCAAACAGCAGTCCGCCTAAAAAACGGAAGCATAATAGAGGCTTTTCCGAATAATCCTGAAACCATCCGCGGACCAACCCTACACGTGGTCTACGCCGACGAGTTCAATTTTATTCCAAACGATAAAGACTTGTATGATGCGATACTGTTCACGCTTAGCGCAACAAACGGCAAATTCGTATGCACAAGCACGCCGTGGCACACGGACAGCATTTTCTGGCGAATATGGCACGACCCAGCCTACAGCGACTACGCAAAAAGCCACGTAACCCACCAACAAGCCACAGAACCAAACGGACCACTAAAACGCGAAATCCTCCAAAAAATAAGGCGGCAACTGGAAAACGACCAATGGCGATGGCAACGCGAAATGATGGCGGAATGGGCAGAAGACCAAAACACATGGCTAACCCAGTCGCTCATAATAGCCTGCATCGACCCCACACTGGAATACACAGGCTTCCATGAAACACTGCAAGGCGAACTCTACGCCGGGCTAGACTTGGGCAAACACCAAGACCACACTGCACTGGCAGTGCTAAAAGCGGAGGAAAACACCCTAAAACTCGTGCACATGCACCGCTTCCCGCTTAAAACACCCTACGCCACAGTAATAGGCTACGTTAAAACGCTTTGCGGAAGATGGCAAACCATCCACAAAATCCTCGTAGACATGACAGGCGTAGGCGAATACATCCTAGAAGACATGCAAAACACCGGCATAAAAACGGCTGAAGGCATAAAATTCACACTGGAAACCAAAGAGCAGCTCGCCAACAACCTAAAACAGTTGATGACGGAAAAACGCCTCAAAATCCCCTACGACCCAGAACTCATAGCGGAACTAAACACGGAACGCTACCAACTAACAAAAGAAGGCAGAATACGCCTAACCCACCCAGAAGGTACCCACGACGACCGCTTCTGGAGCCTCGCATTAGCCGCATACGCAGCAAAAACCAAACCACAAACGCCAAACCTATGGATAGTGCAAAAATGAAAAGTCCACGCGAGCATTTCAAAATCCAAGCCATAAAACGCCGCTACGACCAAAAAACCGGCAAATACATCATAAACATAGCCTACACCACAGCCCCGCCAAAACCGACAGAACGCATCCTAGCAGTGGCAGAAGCCTTCGGACTAGGCATAGACCAACAACAAAAATTCACAATATACGACAACGTGGAACTGAAAATCGAAAAAGGCGACATAGTCTACATAACAGGCGAAAGCGGAAGCGGAAAAAGCACCCTCCTAAAAGCCCTAGAAAAGGATATACGCCAACACACAAGCCAAACATGCATAAACATAAAAGCCATCAAACCCTCAGCAAGCAAACCCATAATCGAAACCGTCGGCAAAAACTTCCAAGAGGCGCTGGAACTTCTAAGCCACGTGGGCTTAAACGACGCCTTCCTGTTTCTGCGCCCATACCGCCAACTAAGCGACGGACAAAAATACCGCTACAAAATCGCAAAAATGATTGAAAGCAACGCTCAAGTCTGGATCCTAGACGAGTTTGCAGCCACACTTGACCGCGACACAGCCAAAATAGTCGCCTACAACCTCCAAAAACTAGCCAGAAAAATGGGCAAAACAGTCCTAGCCGCCACAACCCACACAGACCTATTCGAAGACCTAAACCCATCAGTCCACATCCACAAACGCTACGGAAAAGAAATAACAGTACACTATTACCCAAACAAGCCAGCCCCAGCGTGTAGCCTCACCCACGAAATGCACATACAAGAAGGCACAACAGCCGACTACAAGGCCCTAAGCATGTTCCACTACCGCTCAGCCAGCCTACCCACACCAAGAAAAATCTTCACCCTAAAACGTGGAGACGAAACATGCGGAGTAATCGTCTACAGCTATCCACCGCCAACCATGTTTGGAAGAAGCCTCGTCTGGAAAGGCACCCTCCAACAACTGCAAAAAGAAGTTAGCACCATAACCCGCGTGATAATTCACCCAAAATATCGAAGCATAGGCCTAGGCACAAAAATCGTCAAAGAAACCCTGCCATTGGCTGGCACACCCTACGTGGAAACATTAGCCGTCATGGCAAAGTACAACCCCTTCTTCGAAAAAGCTGGAATGCAGAAAATAGCCGAAACAAAACCAAACAGACACCTACTGGAAGCCATAGAAAAGTTAGACGCCTTAGGCTTCAACCCCATCATGCTTCAAAGCCAAAAACACAACATCAAAAAAATCATGGAAAGAGGCAAAGAGAAAGTCATTCAGATCCTCACAGAACTCTCGGAAAAAGGAGGCATTCCCAGAAAACGGATAATAGCCACAAACAAAGCATACCCAACTCACACAGAGTTCATAGAAAAAATCGAAAAACTCAGCACAGAAGAGTTGGCAACAGCACTAAGGCGATTAAGCTTCCTAACCCAAACAAAAGTCTACTTATTCTGGAAAAGGAAATCCAAATCCTTAAGCTAAAACACCCCTAATTATTCTGAATCCATAAACCTTTTTGAAAACATGCAAAAGACTTATTCAAACAGCAGGGGTACCAGTTGAAAGTGGAGTCAGCGATAGTAGTTGTCATAGCCATATGCATCTTCCTATCCTTCTACTTTTCACTCCTATCCCTCATGACAAACGAGGAAATGATGAAGCAACAATTTGTCCTTCTAGCCGTTTACTCCCTCTTATCAGGAATCGTGGTATTTGGCTGCCTAATGATCTATATAGTAATAAGAAAAATCTTCGAGAAGACCGCGCTAAACCTTGTCGAACCACACCAATTAGACTTCAGAGCCACCTCTTAAGTGAAGAACCTAACTACAAGAGCCCATGCGCAAAAACCTTTACTAAAAACAATATTGAAAATGAAGAAAGCGGCACAGTTATATTATCATCTATAGGATTAGATTCAAAATGCTCTATTACGGAGGCCACGGCACCAGCCAAGGCTCCAGCTAAACCCAAAACCGCAGCACCCACAGGTATGGAGAAGGCCGCCATGGCAAGGTTTCCCCACCATGACTTAGTCCTCCTCTTGTAAAGCGTGTTGCGCACCATCCCAGTTATAGCGTCTCCAACAGACATAAAAAGCACCGGCAACACTCCAAACCAAAAGTTTCCGCCGGAGACGAACCAGCCTAAGGCTATTATGGCTCCCCACATGATGCAAAAGGAAACTTCATAGGCATTTTCTTCCACCTGAAACCAGTGCATCAATTTACCCTTCTTGTGGGGTATGTAAAGGAAAACAGCCAGAAGGCAAGCCATCGCAAGGGGGAATATAGGCGTTTCAAAAATGTAGGGAACCAGAGAAGCCACAAAGCCTCCCGTTAAAATGTGGATTACTTTTCTGTTATAGTAAACTGCAACGTTATGTTGTACATTACGTTTGACCATCCAAGTGTAAAGCCTTCGCGTCAAGATTTCAGCAACAAAGATAACCCAGAGAAATAGCAGAACAGTTGCGGTAACCTCCGGCATGGATACTGCAACAGACATACCGAGACACAAATCTAAGATAAACAGTTGAATCAACTTAAACCTTTGCATTTTTGAAGCATGGCTTGAAAGAAACATGAATAGTTTTATGAACAGAAGAACCTAAAACATGTAATCGGAGGGATAAGTTATGGGAGTATCGAAAGTGAAAAGTGAGGAAGTGAGTCCAGAATATTCGAGGTCATCAACACCTTTCATCTTCTTCTTAATTGTTGCTGTGTTAACGACCATGATTGCGGCTATCGCTTTTCCTTCGCCAGCAGCGGTTATACCCTTGTTTATTGCTGTGCTATGTTGGTGTACCCTACCGTTGACCATTGCCATAAACAGAGAGTGGGAAGAAGCCATCATACTTCGTTTCGGCAAATTCCAAAGACTTGTAGGGCCGGGGCTTTTCTTCAAGTGGCCATTTTTCGAAAGCTTCCTAAAGCAAGACAAACGCATCGTGGCTTTAGATGTCCCGAGACAGGAAGTTATGACGAAGGATAACATAAGCGTGAGCATTGATGCCGTTGTTTTCGCACGGGTAGTGAACACTAAAGACAGCTTAATCAACATTAGAAACTTGTGGGACAGCGTTATGAAACATGCCCAAGCAACCATGCGCGATGTGGTAGGAAGCATTGAACTGGACGATTTACTCGCCCACCGTGAAGAAATAGCCAACCGGATCGAAAAAGTTGTTGAAGAGGAAACCCAAAACTGGGGCGTTGAAATAATTTCCGTGAAGCTGCAGAACATAGAGCTGCCGGAAGACATGAAGCGTGTTATTGCGAGGCAAGCAGAAGCTGAACGAGAAAAAAGAGCTGTAATAATCAAAAGCGAGGGCGAACTAACAGCTGCCGCAAACTTGGAAAAAGCTGTGCAGCAAATGAGCAACAGAGCGCTATACCTGCGCACATTAGCAAGCCTAGAAGACATAAGCTACGACCCAAGCAACACCATAGTTTTCGCAATACCTCTAGACATCGTAAGAGGCGAAATAATTGGGCTAACAGCCCTAGCGAAAAAATCAAACAGCCCAGAAGCGGAACAAAAAGCCAAAAAACAGCCACAGGGATAAAAACAAGCGACCAATGAAAACCTTGTCAATGGGCCGGGCCGGAATTGAACCGGCGACCTCAGCCTCGTAAGGGCTGCGTCCTAACCAACTAGACGACCGGCCCTTTTTTTGGTTTTTACATGGATAGAAATAAATTAAACTTGTCTTATATGAGAGTTGCGAGTTTATGGGTGATGCCGTGAAAAGGATCATGGCTACAGGAGCTGGTGGACCGGCTGGCGTGAATTTTATAATGTCGCTTCGTCTTGCACCGGAGAAAATTTTTATTGTTGGGACAGAAGCTAACGCCCATTTTATTCATCTATCGCCTACAGACAAAACCTATCTTGTGCCCAAGGCGGAGGAGGCAGATTACATTGATAAGCTTAATGAAATAATTCGAAGAGAAAAAATCGAGTTTTTACACGCTCAGACAGATGCTGAGGTGACTGTCGTCTCTGAAAACCGAGAAAAAATCGAGGCAAATCTATTTTTACCATCTAAAAAAACCGTGAAAACATGCCAGGACAAGCTGAAATCCACGGAAATTTGGCTAAAAAAGGGGGTGCCAACAGCTAAAACTGTGAAAATCCACAGCGAAAAAGATGTAGTCAAATCCTTTGAAGAGCTTGGAAGACCCATATGGATTAGAGCTAGACATGGCGCCGGAGGCAGAGGAAGCACACCTGCCTATGATGAGGAGACTGCCCTTTCATGGATAAATTACTGGAGAAAACGTGGCATGAAATGGGAGTTCATAGCTCAAGAACATTTGCCCGGAAGAAACATAGGATTCCATAGCCTCTGGAAAGATGGAGAGCTTGTAACTTCCATGGCTAGGGAACGCATTGAATACATATATCCGCACCTTGCTCCATCGGGGATAACGGGTACACCTGCCGTTCAAAGAACGATTCATGACGAAAAAGTAAACAGAATTGCCACAGAGGCTGTTTTAGCCATAGACTCAAACTTTAATGGAATAGCATGTGTAGACCTGAAAGAAAACAAAGAGGGGATTCCCTGCGTCACCGAGATTAACGCCGCAAGAATGTTTACCACTTCATACTTCTTTTCCTATGCCAGCAAAATATTGCGGAACGATTACTACGCAAACATTCCATACTTGTATGTCAAACTCGCCTATAAGGAAAGCATTCCAGAAATCCCAAAATACAATATCCTGCCAGAAAATGTTTACTGGATACGCCACATAGACGCACCCGCAAAGCTTGTTAAGGATGGCAATATTTTAGGCAAAATGTACTGTTGGTGTGAGTAATGCGCATATGGTATGATGCTTGCACCGGAAAACATGTTCGGTACGGCGTTGCCATAGCCAAGAAGTTGCGAGAAAGAGGACATGAAGTCATATTGACGACGCGGAAGCATCCCGACACCATCCCCCTTGCAGAACACTTGAATGAAAAATTCTTTGTCGTTGGAAAATATAACCCAAAATCGTTAGCGTCTAGGCTTAAGGAAGGGCTTCAACGTCAACTAGAATTCTGCAAGATTTTTGCGCAAAATCCCCCAGACATCGCAGTCTCTCATGGCTCTGTGGATCAAATACGAGTTGCCTTCGGCTTAAAGGTTCCAACAATCACAACTGTTGACACCATTTACGCTGATGCCGTGCATAGGCTAACCTTACCCCTTGCAGACTTTATCGTTGCATCCAAAGCCATCCCAAGGGAAACACTACAAAAATACAATGTTAAAGGGGAAATTGTCCAATTCGACGGAGTGGACGAGGTTGCATGGATTAAAGATTTCAAACCCACAGTTAAATACAATTTTGGAAAGCCAACCATAGTGGTTAGAGAACTAGAGGAAAAAGCTGTTTATGCGAAAAAGAAGCTTTCCTCAATTCATTTAGCCAAAGAGTTAACAAAGCTGGGCACCGTTGTCTTCCTTCCAAGATACCGCCGAAAAAGCATCAAAGGTTTAGCGGTTCCAAAAGGTTTTGTAGACTCCGCAAGTCTTGTAGCACAAGCAGACCTTTTCGTTGGGGTTGGCGGAACAATTACTCGTGAAGCAGCGTTGCAGGGAACACCAGCAATCGTCATCGACGTTCTTGAAGAGCAGTATGTGAATGATTATTTGGCTGAAAAGGGTTTTCCCATATTTAAATCGGATGTTTCCTCAGCTTTCGCCTTGGCGGAGAAAATTTTAGGACAGAAATGGAATGTTAAAGATCTGCTGGCAAAACTCGAAAACCCGGTTGACGTTATACTAAACATCGTGGAAAGTTTGGCTAGATGACTGAGGTCTGCTTCGTGTTTCAATGAACTTCTTTCTTTTTGCCTCGTACTCGGCCCTCGTCATTATTGGTTTTGCAGGTACGCCCTTGACCACCATGTTTGGAGGTACGTCTCTTGTAACCACACTTCCAGCAGCCACCACCGAATTTTCATGAACAGTGACGTTTGGAAGAATTGTCACACAACCACCAATAACCACGTTATCCCTCACTATAGACGGCGTTGGGCATCGGCTATGAGGAAACTTGTCGTTAAGCAGACTTGTGTTTGGTCCTATGAAAACGTTGTCACCTATTTGGCACTCGTTTGATATTGTCACGTGAGCTTGTATGTTGCAGTTTCTGCCTATCACAACGTTTTTGCCTATATCGCAGAAACTGCCTATACGGGTGCCGTCACCTATCCTTGTGTTGTCGCCCACGACTACGTAATTCCATAGAATGACTCCCATGCCTACCTGCACATTCTTGCCCAGAATTACACCCTTGCCCATTTTGGGCTTCAACATATTCACGGCTTCTCCTCGCTTAGTTTGAACATGCCAAACTTAAATAGTTTGACGCTCTAGGTCTCACTTGAAAGGATGACCTAAAATGGCTAAAGAAAAAGTTCTAGTCATAGGTTTAGGTGAAGTCGGCCGCCCACTATTTGAGCTATTAAAGGAAAGTGGAAAATTTGAAGTCTACGGTTTTGACGTAAACGAAAACAAAATGCGCGACACAGGACAATCTTTTGAAGCCTTGCCAGAGACAGTTGACATAATGCACGTTTGCATCCCATGCACCAGCAGAGAGAATTTTACAAAAACCGTCATGGATTATGCTGAACGCTTTAAGCCTAAACTTATAATTGTGAACAGTACGGTTGCACCCGGCACAACTGTAGAGGTACATAGACGCCTCAACAAAACTTGCCTCGTAGCCCATTCGCCCGTACGCGGAGTTCATAAAAGTTTAGAGCACATGAAATGGGAGCTGAAGCGTTGGACAAAATATATAGGCGGCGTAAACCAAGAAGCAGCTCAACAGGCGAAAAAGCATTTTGAAGAAATAGGGCTAAAGACTAAAATCCTAAAAAGCAGCCTCGAAACAGAGCTGGCAAAACTCTTCGAAACCACTTACAGGGCATGGATGATAGTGTGCTTCCAAGAAATGCATAGAGTCAGCAGACATTTTAACGCGGACTTTAGCGAAATAGTTGACTTTATTGAGGACACTCACAGGGTCAGACTGGATAGGCCAGTAATGTTTCCGGGAGTCATCGGTGGACGCTGTTTAATCCAAAACACTGAACTACTTCTAAAGAGCTACGACTCAAAACTCCTAAGGTTTATCTTAGAATCCAATGAAAAAAGTGCAGTGGAAATTAAGGACATAAACATTAAAAGGGAAGTTGAAAAAATCAGAAGACGCGTGGAAAAGTTGGAGAAGGAGTTAGCAAGACTGGTGTCTATTCATGGCCTTGGAGAAAACTGAAACCCCCAACCTAAAACTTCCCTTAAAAACCCGTGAGGTTTTAACGCATAAAATTGTGGATTTTGCGCGATACTGTCTTAGTTTCCTACCAAAAATCGGGGTTGTTAAGCCTCCTCCAGAAAGACCAAACGGTGTGAGTGTGATTTTTAGGAGTTGTAATGATGAATGGGCAGAGCTTTCATTAAAATCTCTCAAAAAATTTGCTGATGAAATAATAGTCATCGATGCTTCAACCGATGACACTCCAGCAAGAATTAAAAAAGTAGCCAAGGAAGAGGGTTTAAACTTGAATTTCATTCACATGAATGTCCCTTTAGACTCGCTTATGGGAGACACTGAAACATACGTTTACCATTCCAACGTTGGACTCCGTTGCACCAAGTACAGATGGGTAGTGATTTGGGATGCTGATTTCATAGCATATACCAGCGGACCTAACGACATCATGCAACTTAAAAAGTTCCTATTAGATTTAGACCCCAAAATGTACTACCGAGTCAACATAGGTTTTCTATATCTGGACGGAGATCTTTCCCACATAGGACCTTGGGGATTTCGAATAAGACGGGAAGTGTTCGCCTTCACATGGGCACCCCACGTAAAATTCTATAACGCTGGACGGTTTGAAGCAATAAATTTCCCGCTATACTATAGACGCATAATAGTTCCTTGCATCTATGCGGTTCACCTAGTAACAGTAAAAAATGCGCGGTACCTGCTCTACCGAAAATATTGGACTGATTGGAGAGAAAACGCGGATTTCCAGCGTTTCCCTAAACTAGAAGATTATGTTAGGTACAGGCTAAAAAAGGATTATAACACCGATTCCGAGGAGGAAGGCATAAAAATAGCCTTCGCAGAACTCGCCAAAAATCTAGTGAAGTGTGATTACCTCCTTAAAAACTGTCCAGAAGTTTTAAAGGATGAATTGACAAACCCTCGCTACAAAATAATATACGACGAAAAAGGAAGTATGAGTAGGAACGATATAATTAAAAATTAATGAAATCAGCTTTATCTAGTAGTCATGATCAACAATAATCAATTAAAGTAAGGTCAATCTCGTATGATTTCGAAAAAAATCTACTGTTTTATGCCCGCCCGAAATGAGGAGAAAACCCTCCCTAAATGCCTTGAGGCGCTTAAAAAGCAGACTTTGAAAATATATAAAATTTGCATCATAAATGATGGAAGTATAGATAAAACAAAGCAAATAGCGGAAGCTTATGGTTGTCAAGTTATTGACTTACCATTACACCCTGAAAGTTATCTTGCGCGCGCTGAAACAGTTTGGAAAATTGCTGAGGTCTCAAATTATGCTTTCCCACCTCCCCCTGATTGCGATTATATTATGCAACATAGTCCAGATACAATACTACCACCAAATTATGTCGAAGCGTTAGTGGAAAGGATGGAAAAGAACCCCAGACTCGTTATAGCTTCAGGCGTGGTCCGAGGAGAAAAAACTTCAAAATCTCATGTTCGTGGTGTAGGAAGATTGTACAAAAGCTGGTTTTGGAATAAATATATTAAAAAGTTCCCCTTGGGACTGTTTAGCTATGAATCATATCCATTATTTAAAGCAAGGTCGCTTGGACTAGAAGTCAAGAATTTTCCAGATCTTATAATGCTTACTCAGAGACCTACGAAAGCTCAAATGTACTTAGAGAATCAAGGCTACATGATGAGGGAGTTGGGGTATTTTCCGCCTTTCGCTATCGCGCATTGCCTTAGAGTTTTCCTCGAGGATCCAAACACTGGAATAAAAATGCTTCTTTCGTATCTACGACCTCGCATCAGCAAAACGATAGAGAATGATGTTAAAAACTGGGTTAAGTTATATCAAATACATCGAATACTCAAATTTAGGGTGAACGAAACGTGAGTATCCCACAATTTAGAGGTTAGATGAAAATAGTTCTCAAAAGTGTTGAGAAACTATAGGTTTGCATATAAAAGTTGAAACAATATAAACTTTAAGCTTTATTTTTAATAGACCAAGTGAGTTTAAAGTAATAATTTTAGCTCAGCGACGAAAGCCTAGAGTTGATTATAAGTAGATCGAAGATTTTCATTTCAACTGAATGGTCTTTAAGAATTCTTTGATCTTTTTTAGTTCTTTATTTTCAAGAGCTAGTTCAATATTTGCTTTTAACCATTCGATCTTACTGCCAATGTCATACCTTTTACCTCTAAAAAGCATGCCGTAAACGATGTTCTCTTTACTCATACTCTTTAATGCATCGGTAAGTTGAATTTCTCCGCTGAATCCTGGTTTTAGCCCTTCGAGATATTTGAAAACATCTGGTGTTAAAATGTACCTTCCTATTATGCCAATGTTTGATGGGGCTTCCTCAACTCTAGGTTTTTCAATTAAGTCTCTTATCTTATAAATCCCGTTTGTGATTTCTTCTCCGTCTATTATACCATGTAATGGGATTCGTTCTTGAGGCAACTTTTCAAGTGCGACTATTGGAGCCCTATACTGTTCGAAGAGCTTCATCAACTCCTTAATGCATGGTGGAATCGTTATGTTGTCTCCTAGCATTAGGGCGAAGGGTTCACCATTTACAAAAGATTTAGCATACTTGACAGCGTCACCTAGACCCTTAGGCTCCTTTTGCCTTACGTAGAAGATGGATATTTCGTCGAGCATTCTTTCAAGTTTTTCCATCTCCTCGTCCTTTACTGGCAGACCTGTTCTATCAAAGTGATCTTCAATAGCCCTTTTTCCTTTCCCAGTTATTATTAGAATCTCCTTGATCCCTGAATAGTAGGCTTCCTCAACGACGTATTGAATGACTGGCTTGTTTACGACTGGAAGCATTTCTTTGGGCTGGGCTTTTGTTATGGGTAGCATTCTGGTTCCCAAACCTGCGGCTGGGATTACAGCCTTTCTTATCATTCTCTCACTCCGAATTTCTCTTTCATTTCCTCGTTTATTTCATCAACAGCTTTCAAAATTTTGGGCTTTCTATATTTTTGCACGAACTTAATAAAAGCCTTCAAATCCTTAGGGAGGCATTTACCTCCGAAGGCTTTTCCATGAACGGTCCCATATTTTCCTATGCGAGGGTCAAGTCCAACAATTTCTGCAACAACTTGAGAGTTTATGCCCAATTCCCTGCATATGAGGAAAATCTCGTTCCAGTAGGAAATTTTAGTTGCAAGCATACAGTTTGCTGCATATTTGATCATCTCAGCCGTTTTTAAATTCACCCTAAAGATAGGCTTATTGAGAGGCTTGTAAAGTTGATATAGAATGTCGCCAGATCTTTTATCATATTCGCCTATCACAACACGATCTTCGGTGAAAAAATCCTTTTTATAAGACTTATTATCGGTCCATGAATGTTCTATCTCGGTCATAAATTCAGGATTCACACATACCCCAAAATCTTCCCCCACTTTCTTTTTTGAAAACCTTTTAAGGAGCGGAATTACCACGTTTTCAGTAGTTCCGGGGAGTACGGTGCTCTTTACGGCGACTACGTAGTAACCTTCTTTGTTTTTAAGCGCTCTTCCAACTTTTGCAGAAGCATCTTTAATGTAACTTAAATCAATTCCCCTCTTTTTGGTCGGAGTTGGTACACAAATGAAGCATACCTCGGAGTTATCCACCGCTTGTTGTGCGTCTCTTGTAAAGTTTGGAAGGTCTTTATGCACCACATCATAAAAGATTACTTCATAACCTATGCTTCTAAATCCCATCCCCACGTTTGTGCCAACCCATCCACAACCGAAAATGGCAACTTTCGCCATTTTTACACCCCTTACTTACAAATATTAAATTTTCATAGTAATGCCTTATATACGCAACACTAATAAAAAGGTTCATGGCTTAGGAAGAGCGGGAATTGGGAAAAATAATCCTGCTAGTTACAACTCGAAGTGAAGGAATTACTGCTAGTCAAATTAGGATGAAATATTTCAAGCAAGCCCTAGAAAATCAAGGTTATACTGTCATGGATTTTGAGGTGAATCTAAACGGTTTGAGCAAGTACCTATATTACTTGCATAGATTTCCTCCAAGAGACTTAATAGCAAAATCAAAAAACGTCGACTTGATAATGGCAACTTCGCCAACGTTAATAAATGCCATATTAGCCTACAAAGTCGCCAGAAAACTTAGTGTACCGTTGATCATTGATATTAGGGATTTATGGGAGGAATATGCAAAAGATGCTCACTCTTTGTTGTATAATATAGGCATAGTCAAAAGCATTGTTAAAGAGTATTATGAGGCATTAAGGTATGCAGCGAAAATTCTTGTTGTTACAGAACCCATGAAGCATTATTATGAGGATGTCGTTAAAGAAAAGGGCAAGGTGACTGTCATTAGTAATGGCACAGACATAGACGCAATTAAATGCGATGGAGTTAAACGTGAAGTAGATTTAGTTTGCCTAGTCGACCTCAATAGGCCATACCACAATTTAGAATTTTTGTTTGCAGCATTAAAGAAAAATGATCTGCATCTTTCAATTGTTGGTGGAGGTAGATTTCTGGCTAAAATGAAAGAGAAAGCACAAGAACTCGGCCTGCTAAGTAGAGTATCGTTCACCGGATGGGCTTCCTATGAAAACTTAGCTTCATACTTATGTAGGGCAAAAGTGGGCGTAGTGGGGCGTCCCTTCATCAGCAACATGGAATACCTATATACCATCCCCGTGAAAACCTATGATTATCTGGCGGCTGGCTTGGCTATAGCTGGTTATGGTCCAGGAAATTCTGTTCTCGAAGTGTTCATTAAAGAAAACGCCATTGGCGCTTATGTGTCTGAGCCTAACCCTATTATTATGTCAGATGAGTTGATTAAACTTGTTGAAAGAAGTGATGAAATTAAGGAGAGGTCAAGGAGCCTTGCTTTGAACTTTGATAGGAAAAAGATTGCACAAAAAGTAGTAGAAATAGTCAATGATTTAGTGAAGTAACTTGGAGGGATTGTATGTTAAAACATTATTTTCATGTAACAGCATGTTCAGTCCTTCCCGTAGAGTGTATTTTGGTTGATATCCAAGCGTTCGGCTTGCCTTTTCTATGTTTGCATAACTCCTTTTAATATCACCCTTTCTGGGTTTTGCGTAAACCAGTTTAACATTTTTTAGACCGAACTTTTCCATCAGGATCTTTGCAAGTTCAATTATCGGGGTTTCATTGCCAGTACCTATGTTTATTTCGCCAGTAGATTGCTTATCTTTCATAGCTCTGTGAAAAGCTTCCACCACGTCTAAAACGTAGACGAAGTCTCTTGTTTGTGTACCGTCGCCGAAAATTATTGGCGGCTTTCCAGATTTTAGTCTTTCAATCATTTTTGTTATTACACCACTATAAGCTCTATTTTCTTGTCTTGGTCCATAGACGTTGAAAAGCCTTAAAGAAACTGTTTTTAAGCCGTAAAGTTCGTTGAAGACATGGCAATATTTCTCTACGGCGAGTTTTGAAGCAGCGTACGGTGATAACGGGTTCGTTGGATGTTCCTCGTTTATGGGGAGGTACCGTGGTTCTCCGTATACGGCGCAGGACGATGCGAAGATGAATTTTTCAACATGTTTTTTGACGCTTTCTTCTAGAATGTTTAGGCTGCCACATACATTTACATGGTTTACGAGTGTGGGGTTCTTCACTGAAAAAGACACGTCAACCAACGCTGCCAAGTGAAAGACAACGTCAACATCCTTTAAAGCCTCTTTAACGGTTTTTCTGTTTCGTATATCTCCCCTAAGAAATCTTAGCCTAGGATTTTTCAAGTCAAGATTTTCAATTTTTCCAGAAGATAGGTTGTCCAAGACTACTACGTCATAACCCTCCTTTAAGAGCTTTTCAACCAAATGGCTGCCGATGAAACCTGCACCGCCGGTTACCAAAATCGCCATATTTTCACCTTTAAAGGTTTAGGATTATTTTTGCAAGGTTCTCTGCGCCGTCAGGTAAGGTTGGCGGTAGGGTTTCTTTTGATTTTTCTATAGCCTCTAATATCTTTTCTAATGTAATTTCTGAAACCAGTATAGCGTTCACTTTCTTTATATAACATTTTGCATCCTCAATTCCGGCTGTTCTGGTCCATTCGGGGTTTGGAACAACCACTGTAGGCTTTTTGTAGACTAATGCCTCTAAAATTGTTGCCCCGAAGTGGGTGACAACAACGTCTGCGCCTGCAACGAGTTCATGGAATTTAGCCGAATGTGTCAAGATTCTCCATTCTGGATGTTTTTTTCTATAGGGCTCTGGGTCAACCTTGCCTGTTTGCAGCACCACGTTTTCCAATTTGCTTTCTGATATTACATCGAAAAGTTGTTTATGCCCCAATGTGCCTCCCGTCACGAGTATGTATCCATCGTTTCGCGGTTGAACTTCCGGTTTGGGGATTAAAGGTCCAACAACTGTGCCTTTCTTTAACAGTTTTTTCTGTTCCTCCCACTGAAGCGCCGTTATAGCTGAGAACGGTTGCAGTAAGAGAGCGCTTTTCGAAGCTTTCGTGAAGCGAACAGAGCTTTCTATGTTGATTATTGGTGTACCCTTAATCCACGCAAGTAGGCATGGGGGTATGCAGAAGTTGCTGCCCGTGCTTACCACAACATCAAAATCTCCCGGAACTTTTTGAAAAGCCTCAACAAAAGCTTTGACAAGCTTTGGCAGAAATTCTTTGGTTGGCGTCTTTGCTTCTCTAGGCTTTAGGAGGAAATCCACAGAACCAAACTTTGCAAGTCTCTCGTAGCTTAAAATATCTCCTCTCGGCACGAGAAAATGTAAATTGGCTTTTCCGTAAAGCCTTTGGGCTAGGGCATAACCATAGGCTGTGTGTCCTCCTCCACCAGCGAGAATTAAAACATTTTTTGTTGGCAATCGAGCTCATCTCGTCTTTTCTGCAGTACAATTTATGAACAGCAAGTGTTTTAAAAAGGTTAATCGTTTAGACTTTAAGAAAGATTTGCATTGTCTGGTGCCGATGTTTGGAGAAAAACTCGATAAGACTTCAGTATTCAGGGTTCATCATTTTTGCAGCTAGAATTTTCGGCGTGATCACAGGCTTAGCCTTCCAGTACATGATAGCCCGCAACACCATCCCAGAAGAATATGGGGTATTGTTTAATGTGAATGATGTGTTGGGTTATTTTCTGATTTTGGCTGGGATAATTCCTTTTTGGGTTATGCGTTTCGTAGCGAGGTCTGAAAAGGGCTCTGCAAAGACTGGCATTGTAGCGAATTTTGTCATATCGCTTGCGGCAACTGGTGTCTACCTTACTCTTGTTCCACTAGTGGTTTCAAAGATGAACGTTCAACGGTACGTCGGTTTATATCTGGTTGCCGCTTTTCAAGTGACAGAATATCACGTACTAACTGCCGCCGAAGCATGTCTAAGGGCTAAAAAACCTCAAACATTAGGGTACGGGGCAATAATCGCTGAAACAACTAAGCTTCTCTTAGGATACATTTTAATAATGAAATTGGGGAAACCCTTGGAAGGAGCCGTAATAAGCCTAACAACATGTATGGCCGCGCAAATGATCTATTACCTAAAACTTTTGACTGGAGACTTAAAACAGAGAGTTGAATGGGCCTACGTGAAAGAGTGGATGAAAGGATCTATCGCCAACCTCTATAACGTCTTAGGGAATCAAATAGCATCCTTCGTTTTTATCTTGCTCTTTACCTACGGCGGCGAAGGCGCTCGAGGCTATTATGGCGCTGCCTTCATGATATCAAACGTTATAACGTACTCAACGGTTCTGGCTTTTGCGTTATACCCAAAGCTTTTGGCTGAAGGAAAAATAGAAGACGCTACAACCTCTCTAAAAACGGTTTTAATGTTTGCGATTCCGATGGCCGCCGGGGCTATTGCAGCACCCAATTTGTACCTTTCAATTTTAGGAAGCAAATATGCTGATGCATGGTATGTTTTGGTTGTTTTGGCCATGGATGCTTTGGTGATAACGGTGTCCACGATTTTTGGTTTTATCCTCTACGGGTTTGAAAAAATAGATGAAGAGGCGAAAATACCCTTTAAAGGGCTTTTAAAAAGTCGCATGTTTTTGTCCTTCTCGCTGCCCTATTTCCATTCGGCCATAACTATACCGCTAACTTATTTCGCACTGACAACGTGCACTCAAAACGACCCTATAATGTCTGCTTTTTCAGTGGCCGTAATAAATTCTGCGGCACGCTTTGCCATGTTTCTTGTATTGTATGCCATGGTCCGCAGGATGGTTAAAGTAGTTATCCCGTGGGGAAACATCGCAAGATATGTTTTTGCTTCCGCGGTTATGGGTTGTCTCCTCTTTTGGTTGCGAACCAATTTATTGCCATCGGAAGTTGTAGAAGTTAGAGTGCGACAAACTATTGGTGTGACGGTGTTTTGCGGTGTTTTCTATGTTGTGCTGCTTGCGGTAATAGACAGGGAAGCAAGAATGCTTGCTAGGTCTGCTTGGTTAGAGATAAGGGCAAGGTTTAGATGTCTTCTCAATGGTTGTTGTTCCACAGTTCGTTGAAAAGAGTTTTTAATGTTTTTATAAAGGCGTCGTAGTTTGTCCAAAGGGCGGCGGTTTTCTTTTTGCCGTTCTCTTTTCGGATCAACAGGAGTATCTGTTCGTTGTCTGCTATGATGAAGGTGGGGATTTCTTCTGCGTTAAACTTTGAATATTTCGCTCTTTTCAGTTTGGTTTTTTCTATGAAGAAGCATGTTTTGGGGGAATAGTTCGTGAGGAGTTGGAAGTCTATACCTTTTCTTGAAACCTTTTCAAGTTTATCCAGTAACCCTGAATGGTAGAAGTTTGCAATGTCGTTTTCCGAAATGAACGCTAGGATTTCTTTTTCAGCCCTGCTTAAGATTTCATCCGCTTTTAGGCTTATTTGTTCTTCTCCTTCGAGAATCTGGAAAACTTCTTTTCTTTCTGGTTCGACTTCCGGTTTGGGTAGTGAAAGCCAAAGGTCGATGAGGTTTTGCCTTCTTTTTTCAAGCATGTTTAACTTCATTCTTTTTGTTTCAATTAGTATGTCCAAGGCTTTTTCGAAGGGCGTTGCGATAAATTTTAATGGTTTTTCAAAGACTGAAGATACGAGCCCCCTTTTCTCCAGGTCTCGTAGGATTCGATATGTTTCTGTTCTGTGAAGAGACAAGGCCTCAGAAATGTCGCTTGCCTTGTGTTCACCTGTTCTAGCTAGATAGATGTAGACTTTGACCTCGTTTTTTGACAGTCCAAGCCCACGGAGGGCTTTTTCGATTATTTCTATGGATTTTGCTGGTCCCTTGTCTGCTTTTATGAAACGCCATAATCCACTGTTTTCGTCATAGAGTTTCACGATGCTTTCAGGTTTTTCGACGGATAATTCCATTCAAACCCCTTTTAAAGCGCCTACTCCAACTCCGAGTCAAAGCCAGAACTCGATTCAGTCAATACAATATTTTATACTTCTGAATTAGAAATCTGAATTAGAAATACACATTCACTCGTTAAGGCTTAAGGCTTAAAGCTAACATCCATGAAAATAAACATTCGAAAGAGGGGAAGGGGTGCAAATTAAAAGTTTAGGCGTATCTATAAAGCTGAGACACTTTCTTATCCCTAACAACAACCATTGGTTTAGACGGACCGTTTTGGTTTTTGCTTTCATTTTGTTCGACTATTTTTCAACAATGACTTTTTGTCGTGCTCCATGGGAAGAGGCCAACGTTTACGCTAGGTTCTTTATGGAAAACTTTGGAATACATGTAGGTTTGACTCTTTTTGTTGTAATGGTTAACTTTCCCGTCTATATGCTGTTGACTTTTGATTCGCATGTTGTTAGACTTCCTGGACGGATAGCCGTTGCTGCGGAAACATTTACAGATTTTGTTTTCGCATGGTTTGTTGCAGGACTGCACTTTGACGGAGGAGCAAGTTGGTTCTGGTCAGCGCCAAGTCCTCTGAGACAGGGGTTGGGTGCAGTGTTATACCTTCTTGGCACTTTTGTTTTTGTAAAGCCTCGTAACCCGTTTTGTGATATACATCATTCTAGATTCTAGTGCGTAACAAAGCGCCACATACTAATTCTATTATCTTGTCAAGACCCCTTCTCATTTGCTGTTGGACTATGACGTTGTATGTTGGTGGTTAGCATGGAAAATAAGGATGCAAAGGCAGGCGAAAACGTGGGGGCAGAGGGAAAGGTTCAGGAAGAGGTTGCAGATGAGGCTTATTTCTTTCATCCTTTAGAGGTTTCCGAAGGTGAGGAAACATCCAGCGTTGAAGAGCTTGAAAAACAAAAAGCGGATTTTGAGCAGAAACTTCAAGAGCTTTTAAGAAGCATAAGTGAAGAAACCCTCCAGCTTAGCGAGTTTTTAATGGAGGAAGATAGGTTGATAAGAGAGTTATGCACCACGCTTAGGCAAATTTTGAAGAAACTAAAGGTGTCATTCTATATCCCGCCGCGGGAAATCCCAATCAAAGGCAAAGTGAAGAAGGCCATTCTAAACGATGAATGCAACCTAATTTTAGTCTATGAAAAGGGTGAAGTATACTCCGCCTTTCTGGCTGAATATTCTCCAGAAATAGTTTTAGCCACCTTGCTGGTGGTAATGCCTGAACTTGCAGAGGCGTTAACGCTTTACAGAAAGAGAATAAGCACACGCGTCAATCTCTTTGGGAGAATAAAGAAAGAACTTAAGAATGTTGTAAGGGCGATTATTGGAGAACGCGAAACCGCCCAAACAGAGAAGGAATCTTTGGATGCTGTCAAAACCACATTAGACAGTGAAAACCAGTCCCATTAAGGAGTGAGAGACAAAATTTGGACGATCCAGCCACGGAAATTCGAACCTTCTATTCAATCAGAGAGATTAGGGAAATGGTTGAGGCTGAAATAAGCCAACACAAGGCTTTGCTAGACGACTACAGCCAGTGGTTAGGTACGCTGTTGAGAAGCCCAGAGTCTTCGAAAAATCCTGAATGGACTAAAAAGGTTTCAGAGCTTCAGAAGGTTTTGAGGACAAGTGGCAGAAAAGGCGGAAAGAAGGAGGAGAAACCTGCTTATTCGTCCGAGTGGGTTACTTTTAAGGATTTGATGCTTTGCGCCGACGAGTTCGGTGAAGTGGAAATAATTTTTGAAGCCGTTGAGGAATTGAAAGGTAAGTTGGAGAAACTTGAAAAGGCTAAAAACTCTTTAGCAGAGCTTGAACGATACGGTTTCGGAAAAAACGTGGTTTATGTGACATACATCCATGAGGGCGTCCCAGAAAAAATAGCTGTTAAACCAAAGAAAACAATGGAAGGCGAAGAGAAATTCAGATTTGTGGCAGATTTTTCGGTAATGAAGCAAATATAGATCCAGGTTTAGCTGGCGCTGAACTCTATAAAGGCTCTTGTGAACTTTTTGATTAGGTCGTATGGGTTTTCAACCACACAATTTGTTCGAATGTAACGTTTAACAGCGCTGCTGTTCACACCTATGCCTATAATGCCAATGCCCATCCGTTCCACCTTTTTAACGGCTTCCTTGAGCCTTTCTTCTACATTCTCGTACCCAGCGGGGAAAAAATCTGAAACCACCACAAGCACTCTTGCCTCTTCCAACCTACCTTTTAATGCTTGAGCTGCAAGCAGTATGGCGTCCGGCAGATATGTGAAACCTCCGTAATTTAAGCCGCCTATCCTAGCGCGTACTCGAGCGTCATATCTTTCCCTGAAATCTTTTATTATGTAGAATTTGTTGTTGAAGGCGTACATGCCCCAAGAGTTTTGGTTTAAAATCAACAGACGCGCAACTTCTGCCAAGCATAGGGCTATGCCTTTCACTTCTCCCTTAAACATGTTTAGGCTGTGGCTGGCGTCGATAAGTATCGACCAAGCATCCTCCCGCGTCTGTAGCTCCTCGCGAACAAATATGTCGGTTCGCTGACTTTTGCTTGCAATTACCTGTATAGCCTCCTGCAAATCTACGAATCCGCTTTCCTGTTTAAAGTCTTCGCCGCTAACATTCTTTAAGAGCCTGAGTTGATGAAGTATTCGTCTGACAGGGCTGCCTAGAAGTTCTTTTCTTCTTTGAAACTCCGCGTAGTCTTCTGTTGGAAATGTGAAATCCTCGAACTGTGTGTTTTTCCCAGCATCTACATATTCCTTCAAAATTTTTAGTTGAGAATTTTCACGTTCCAACCAGCTTGTTATGGCTCGGTGAGCCTCCCCCTCATTCTCCAAGTCAAGTGTGTTGGCGTGTTCCGATCCGGCGGTTTGCAGTGCTTCGGTTAAAAGAGGCTGAATTTCCTTTTCATTAGGTATTTGATCGTTGTAGAACATATCGTTTGTACCATGGCTTTCCGTGTGCAAAAGAGATGGTACCTCAAAAGCTTGACCGTAAATGGATAGGGCATCATAAATCTTGTTTGCATAGTCTATTTTCTCATCAACTTTTGGTTTCTCGCTGATTCTCTGCAGCATCGATGTTATTGCTTCGACATCAACTTGCATGTCGCTTTCAATTTCGCCTTTGATCCTTCCAAGGTTATACTTGAGAAGGATTGAAGTCATAGCCCTTGAAATGTCGTTAGAAAGCTCCTCAGTTCTTTTCATTCTGAGATAGGAAACCACATTTGCATAAACCATTTCAGGAAGCATCCAGCTAAAATGCTTTTTCATGTTCTTGTCTATTATGGCGTCTTCTATTAGGCTGACAACATAAGCGGCTAAATTGAGCTGTTTCCCCCTAGCCCATTTTGAGTAAACGGTTAGATCGGAAAAAAGTGCATGCAAGCTCAAATGGTAGACAGAAGCCTTGAACAGATACCATATAATCTTCTTGTTGGTTGGATTTTGAAGGTTGAACCTTAATCCTTGAAAGACAACGTAGTTGTTGTTCAAGCTCTTAGGCTTAATCAAATGTAGAACATAGCCCCTTTCATCTTTACCCAAGTATGGATATCTCAAATCGTCATGGAGAAGAATTTTGATTTCGCCGTAATGCTTATTTGTTACTCGAAGAACGGTCGACCAAGCAAAATCAAAAAAGTTCAAGGCTTAACCCGTTTATCCGGTTTATGGGGAACTGAATATGGATTCAACGATGCGCTTTACTGCTGCTTGGATTTCCACGTCATCACTGGTTGTTCCGACTATTGTTTCAACGGCCGCGTCTATGGGTGGACACCCATCGGCTATCAATGTTGCCCAGTTTATCAAGTCTCCCGGAGATGGCCCGTAGGGCAAGTCGCCGTTCTTGTATTGTCTTCGGAGTTCTGCGCCTACACGGACTATTTTCTCGGCGGTTTTTAGGTCTACACCGCTTCTTTTTGCAATCAGCTCTATTTCCTCTTGGGCTATTCTGTCGCCTACGCTTAGGTAGTCAAAGTTTATCCACACCGACATGCGTCTTCTAAGGGCTGCGTTCAGTGGTTTTGTTCCAACGAATTCCGCTGAAAAAGGGTTCATGGAAATAATCAAGTAGCCGTAGGGATGTCTGTGCACTATTTCGTTGTCTTTTTCAGTTAAGACTATGTGGCCTCTAGTGTCCAGAACTGGGTTAAGCCTTGACGCGATGTCCTGTTTCATCATGTTTGCCTCGTCCAAGTAGAGGATGCCGCCGTTTCTGCACCACATCACTATTTGGCCGTCAACCCAGTTCTCTTTTCCAAGGCCTATGTATCTGCCGAACAAGTCGTAGGAAGATGTTTGTAGTCCACAGTTTATTTCCCATATGGGTAGTCCGCAGAGTTCTGCAACCAAGTAGACTATGTGGGTTTTTCCTGTGCCGCTGGGTCCAACTAGGGCGCACTGTTTGAAGTAGTATAAGGCGCGTACTATTCGTTCAACGTAGTTGAAACCTCTGTCCACATACTCGGGAGTGTTTCTTGGTATGAGGGAACGCACCGACTCTGGGAAAACATAGCCGGGGTGAAGATCGTACTTGTCTATGCGGTATTTCTTTCTCAGTTCTGCATATCTGTCCTCGTCGGCTGTGGCTGTCTTCGTTATTGAGACTGATATTTTTGTGTCTTTGATGGCTGTTTTTGTTTGTTCTTCCGTGACTATTGCGGTGTTAGTTTGCCTTCTTCTTCCGCCTTGGTATCCGAATCCTACAGCTACTACTGGCTTTTCCTCAAGCTTCTGTTTAGTGTATGACAAGGTGCGTTCCCTCCGTTTCAAGTAGAATATTGTTTGTATGCGATTTAAATATTACTTCTTGCGATTCAATACATTTAATTAGCCACAAAACTACAATAAAAGTTCAGCCAAAACCTCTTGCACTTGGCTTTTTTCTTTCATTTTTTTGAATATGGCTTTTCCGGTGTTGTAGAGGCGTATAGAATAGCCTTTGTAGGTTAGATCGAAGATTATTCCGGCGACCGTTTTTTCTATTCTTGCTTTTTTGAGCATTTTTGCTATGGCTTCGTCTTTTTTCTCATATTTGAAGTGGACTATGATGTCCTTTTCTTCGCCGCACGCCTCCTCTATTCTTGCTATGTACTCTCCTAGGCTTGGGTTTGCATTCATAGGGTTTGCTCGATCTCCTTTAGGGCTTCGACAAAGCGGTCTACTTCTTCCCGTGTGTTGTAAATGTAGAAGCTGGCTCTTGCCGATGATGAAATTCTCAGTTTTTGGTGGAGAGGTTGGGCGCAGTGGAAGCCGCTTCTAATCATTATGCCGTAACTGTCTAAGAGTAGGGCTACGTCGTGAGAGTTGAATCCCTCAACGTTGAAGGGTATTATTCCACACTTTAGGCTTGCGTCATATGGTCCGTAAACCGTGACCTTTAAGCATTCTTTTAAGCGTTTTAGCGCATATTCTGTTAAATCGCATTCGTGGGTTTTCACGTTGTCCATCCCAAGAGCCTTCAAATATCTTATGGCGGCAGTTAAGCCAACGGCTCCGCAAACATCTGGGGTTCCAGCCTCAAACTTCCATGGAAGCTCGTTCCATGAAATTTTACATCGCCTTGTTTCGTGGTTGAAGGAGACCTCTCTAATCATTTCGCCGCCGCCGTGGAATGGTTCCATTTTCTCGAGGATTTCCCGTTTGCCATACAAGACGCCTATTCCCGTTGGTCCAAGCATCTTGTGTCCAGAGAAAGCCAGAAAATCGCAGTCCAAGTCTTGGACGTTCACTGGCATGTGGGGTACGGATTGGGCTCCATCTACAAGGACTAGGGCACCGTTTTCGTGGGCTAGCTTCGCAATTGTCTTGACGTCGTTTATGACGCCTGTCACGTTTGAAACGTGGGTTATGCAGACAAGCTTTACTTTTGGCGTTAAAAACTCCTTTAAGGATTCATAGTTTAATGTGCCGTCGAGGTTGACGTCGACGTACTTGACCTTGAAGCCTTTTATTTTTGATAGGATTTCCCATGGGACTATGTTGCTGTGGTGTTCCATGAGTGTTGCGAGGACTTCGTCTTCTCGTTTGAGGTTGTGGAGCCCCCATGAGTAGGCGACGAGGTTTATGGCTTCTGTTGTGCCTCTAACGAAGACTATTTCTTCCATGCTTTTGGCGCCTATGAATTTAGCCGCCTCTTCATGGGCTTCTTCGTAGAGTTCTGTTGCCTCCATGGATAGGGTGTGCACTGCACGGTGGACGTTGGCGTTGTGTTTTTCATAAAATTCTTTCACGGCTTCGATGACTTGCCTTGGTTTTTGGGATGTTGCTGCATTGTCAAAATAGATGAGTGGATGATTGTTTATTTTCCGCTTGAGGATTGGAAAGTCTTCCCTAACCTTGTATGGGTCAAACATTTTTGCTGCCTTCTTCCGCCATCTTCATTTTCTTTGCAAGGATTTTCGCCAACTCCTCCTCTTCCAGCGCTTGTTTTTCTTCGAATGTTAGCTCTTCTGGAAGCCACTCCGGCTTTTGTCCCTTCATTTTGTAGTAGGCGCGGATGGCCCGTCTCAAGGCGCCGACGGCCAGTATGCCGCAGTGAAATTTGACGGCTGGAAGCCCGCCTACTTCTTCGGCTACACTTTTCCAGGTGATTTTCCAAGCGTCTTCAAGCTTCATTCCCTTGACCCTTTCTGTCACTATGCTTGAGGTGGCGATGTTGGCGGCGCACCCATAACTTTCAAAGGTTGCCTTTTCAATAACATCCTCCTCGTTGATTTTAAGGTAAAAGGTTATCATGTCCCCACATTGGGGGTTGCCTGCTACAGCCGAAACTGTGGCGTCCTCCATTTTTCCAAGGTTTTTGGGGTTCCTAAACAGTTCCAAGATTTTTTGGCTGTAGGGTAAAGGCACGCGTGACATCCTATTCCACCACCGTTGAGCCCGTTATGCCCCTAAGCCTTTCAACGGCTTTTGGCAAAACCTCCAACACGTAGTCTATGTCTGCTTCGGTGTGGAGGCGTGTAACTTTCATGAGGATGCTGCCGTGGGCTTCCTCGAACCTTCTGCCTATAGCGGTCAACACGTGGCTTGGTTGAAGTAGGCGTCTTGTGCAGGCGCTTCCACTTGAAACATAAACGCCGTTTAGGCTTAGCTCGATGGTTAGGGCTTCGCCTTCACAGCGCAGAAAGCTTATGTTAACGTTGTCGGGCGCCCTTTTCTCGCCTTTCGGCCCGTTAAGTTTGACATCGTGTATTCGATTTATTATGCCGTTGATAAGTTTGTCGCGGAGCCTCCGCATGTGACTGACGTTTTCCTCAAACCTTTCGAAGACTAGTTCGGAAGCCCTTGCAAAGCCAACAATTAGCGGGGTGTTCTCCACTCCAGGCCAGAGTTTCTGGGTGCCAATTTGCCCCTCCAGTATTCTTTCGATGTTTACGCCTTCCTTGACATATAGCGCGCCTATTCCGCGTGGTCCTAGGATTTTGTAGCTGCTTATTGTCGCCATGTCCACGTTTAGGCTTTGCACTTTGAAGGGAATTTTGCCATAAGCGTCTGAGGCGTCCGTGTGCACTATGGCGTTTGGGTTTTTATCCTTGACTATTTCGGCTATCTCTTTTATGGGTTGGATTGTTCCGATTTCATGGTTCACCATCGAGAAGCTTGCGAGGACTGTTTCGCCGTCCACGGCCTCTTTAAGTTTTTCAAGGTTTACGAAGCCTTCGCCGTCCACAGGCACCTTAACAACCGAAAAGCCTTGTTTAGAGAGCATTTCCGCCACATGCACGACGCTTAACGGTTCAATTTCGGAAACCACGATTTTTCCACGTTTCGCTCTTATCTGAGAAGCTGCACCAAGCAAGGCGAGGTTGTTGGCTTCCGTCTCACCCGGAGTAAAGTTAACCTCTTCTAGGCTTTTACAGCCCAGATAGCCGGCTATTTTTTGGGCTGACTCCATTATGGCTTCGAAGGCTTCCCATCCCGGCTTGTGTGTGAGCGTTGGATTGCCATAGGCACGCTTATTAAAGTATGGAAGCATGGCTTCAACAACTTCTGGAGCAACGAAACTTGAGTTTTCAATGTCTAGGTAAACTTCGTGTTTTAGCCCTTCATGGGCTTTGAGAAGTTCGCGGACGTTTTCCACCATAACCCTTCAAGTCCACTTAAGCTTGTCAACTCATATAGGTTTAAGCTTATAGAAAAAGCTATTCGCAACACAAACGGTTCTGAACGCATATTTGTGGCAGGCTTCAAACAACAAATACATAGCCCTCCATGGAATTTAGGGTGTTTTCCAGCTTTATTTTCCCTACCCTCCCCCAGATTTTAGGTTCAAAGTTTTTCAATAACGTTTTAAACCGTGTTTGTCTCTAGTGTGCAGTAGAAAGATTGAAAGGCGTGTTTGAGTGAAGATAGTAGAACTGCCGATTCCTGAGCCGGTTAAAGAGGTTTTGCTTAGGTCTGGAATTGTGGAGCTTTACCCACCCCAAGAGGAGGCTATAAAAGCTGGCGCCTTGGAGGGCCGCAACCTTGTTTTGGCTAGTCCAACGGCTTCTGGCAAGACTTTGGTGGCGGAGCTTTGTGCACTCAAACATGTTCTTGAAGGGGATGGCAAAGTCCTCTATTTGACGCCTTTACGGGCTTTAGCCAACGAGAAGTATGAGGAGTTTAAGAAGTATTCCGCCATAACCAAGCCTGACGGCAAGCGGGTGAGCGTTGGCATTTCCACAGGCGACTATGACAGTTCTGACCCGTGGCTTGAGCATTACGACATTATTGTGGCAACCAATGAAAAAGTGGACTCGCTTTTGAGGCATAAAGCCAAATGGTTGGACGAAGTCAGCCTCGTGGTGGCGGATGAAGTGCACCTGCTCAACGAAGTGGAGCGTGGTCCAACCCTCGAAGTGGTTTTGGCGAGGCTTATGCAGACAAACCCAGACATCCAAATATTGGCTTTAAGCGCCACAATAAACAATGTGGAGGAAATTGCAGAATGGCTTAAGGCGGGCTACATAACCACCGAGTGGCGTCCCATAGTCCTAAAAGAAGGCGTTCTGCTCCACAACGAAGTTCAGTTCAAAGACGGCGACGCCAGAAAAATCGAGAAGGAAGTTAAAAACCCAGCCATAAACTTGGCCTTGCACACCGTAAAAACTGGCGGACAAGCCTTGATTTTTGCAGCTACAAGGAAAAGCGCTGTTGCTTTAGCGAAGAAAACAGCCAAAAAAATAGAGGAGGTGCTTTCAAAACCGGCTAAAAGGGCTTTGGAACGCGAAGCCGAGCGAATTTTAGGCGCTGGCGAAAAAACAAGGATAAGCGAGCTTTTGGCCGAACTTGTTAAGCGTGGCGTTGCTTTTCACCATGCTGGCTTGGGAGGCGAACACAGAAAAATAATTGAGGACACCTTTCGTGAAGGCAAGATTAAGGTTTTAACCGCCACACCTACACTGGCTTTCGGTGTGAACCTTCCAGCCAGAACCGTCATTATATACGATTATAGGCGTTATGAGCCGGGGTACGGCTACTACCCCATAAGCGTTCTAGAGTACAAGCAGATGTGTGGGCGGGCTGGGAGGCCAAAATACGACAAGATAGGCGAAGCAGTTATAGTGGCTAGGACGGCCGACGAAGCCGACTATTTGATGGAAAGCTACGTGATGGCCAAGCCCGAACGCATATGGTCTAGGCTTGCCGTTGAACGTGTCTTGCGCAGCCACGTTTTAGCTACAGTTGCGGCTGATTACGCCCATACTGAGGCGGGTATCTACGAGTTTTTCGGCAAAACCTTCTACGCCTACCAGTATGATGTGGCAGCCATTAAGGGCGTGATTGCAAAAATCCTCAAGTTTCTATATGACGAGGAAATGATAGATGTGAGCGGCGTCAACATTTACGCCACAAGGTTCGGCAAACGCGTAAGCGAACTCTACATAGACCCCGTTTCAGCCGTCATAATCCGCGACGCCTTAAGGCAGAAGCCTCCACTATTAACCGAGCTCAGCCTCCTCCACATGGTTTGCCACACCCCAGACATGGGACCAGTCCTCAGACCATCAACAAAAGAACTTGACAGCGTAGCGGTTTTCCTCGAAGAACACCGAGACGAGTTCATGGTGCCTGTTCCAGACGAATGGGAAGACCGCATAGCCTACGAACAGTTTCTAGGCGAGGTGAAAACAGCCATGGTTTTGAAAGCTTGGATTGAAGAAGCCAGCGAAGACGAAATAATAGAGAAATACCGCGTGCAGCCCGGCGACCTATACCGAACAATCGAAAGCGCCAAGTGGCTTTTGTACGCCACCCACGAATTGGCAATGCTATTCAATAACAAGGAAATACCACCCCTAGCCAGCGAACTCATGGAAAGAGTGGAAAAAGGCGTAAAGAAAGAGCTTCTCCCAATAGTCCGCCTAGAAGGCGTAGGCAGAGTGCGAGGCCGCATACTATACAACGCCGGATACAAAACAATAGAAGACCTAAAACACGCTCAAATCGAAGACCTGATGAACCTTCCGCTGATCGGGCCGAAGCTGGCGAAGAAGATTAAGGAACAGGTGGGCGGCTTCATCAGAAAAGAGGCTTTGGAAAAGCTTGAAAAAGAGGAGGAGTGGAAGCAGAAAGCCCTAACCGAGTATTGATCCTTTCCGAAAGGCATAAAAGTCTTCATAGAACTTGTATACGCGGAGAAAAACGCTTCGCTGAGTTTGCCAAACTCTTCTTTTGAAGGGTTCGGCGAATTTCAAGTTGCGTTTTTCTAAACAAAATTAGGTGATGAAGCGAGAATGAAAAACTTCGGCAAAATATGGATGATAATGCTGTTTATGCTTGTTTCCGCATCATTTTACACGCTTAAAACGCCTCCGGTAGAAGCGGGCGGAACAATTTATATTCGAGTCGATGGCTCTATTGACCCGTCAACTGCGAACATAACCCGCGACGAGTTTAACGTCACTTACACTTTCACCGGCAACAACTACGACACCCTAGTCATAGAGCGGAGCAACATAATCCTTGACGGGGCGGGATTCACTCTTCAAGTGGCAAGCGCTGATGGGATAAGCTTTCAATATCAAAGCAACATAACAATAAAGAATTTGAATGTGGACGCTGGGCCAGGCTCGTTTGGCATACACGCCTACTATTCTCTGAACATAACCATATCCAACTGTAGGGTTTACTCTTCAAGCACTGGCGTATGCATCTACCACTCTTCTTACTGCCACATATATGGAAACATTATTGAACACAATGGCATAGGTCTAAGCATACAAGGTTCAGATGTTGAGAACACCGGCCACCACAATTTGATTTACAACAACACCATAGCCTCCAACAGAAATTATGGAATATTGTTGTACGGCCAACGAAACAGTGCATATTGGAACAATATAACAGACAATGATGTGGGAGTCGTAATTTCAGGCAGTTTTAACAACTTTTCCGAAAACAAAGTGACGGGAAACAAGTATCCGAATGGGCGGGGCATCTCCATCTCCTCACAGATTGGGGGCTGTAACGTGTCTTATAATTATGTTGCAGAAAACACTTGGGGAATTATTCTGGGAGCTGGTTATGGCGACTATACTCCTAACACTTTGAAAGGCAATGTTATGGTGAACAACAGCCGCATAAACTTTGGACTCAGCTATCGGGCTGAGATGGCATACTTATACAATGACGTAGACACTTCAAACACCGTTAATGGTAAACCAGTCTACTATTGGATTAGTAAAGAAAACGATGCACTTCCATTAGACGCCGGGTTTGCAGCCCTAATTAACTGCAAAAACATAACAGTAGCAAATCTGAACATAGAAAAAAACTTAGAGGGCATCATACTCGCCTACTCCAACAACTGCACAATTTATGGGAATAACCTTACCGACAACGGAGATTCCTCGTATCACTACGGTAACATCGCACTTTACCACTCATCAAACAACCGCATATACAACAACAATGTGGCAACAAGCAACTGGAACGGGCATGGAATAGTACTTGACCACGGTTCTTCACACAATACAGTTTTAAAAAACAACATCACGGAAACCTATGTTGGCGTCTACATGTATTATAGCGATTTTAACAACGTTTCCAACAACTTTCTTAGACAAAATGGTAAACGAGGAATCAGCTTGGAATACTCATCAAACAACACGGTATATGGCAATGAAGTGTTAGGTTCAGGCGAATACGGCGTATACCTCGGAGCACAATGCAATGACATTTTAGAAAACAACATAACCGCTTACAAATATGGTCTTTATGTAACAGGTTCACGCAACACAATTGCCGAAAACAACATTATGGAAAACTGGGAAAAAGGAATTTTTGCAGGCGGTTCGAAAAATACCTTTTTCGAAAACAACATAATAAACAACAATGAAGGAGTTTACCTCTACGGCCAAAACAACCTGTTCTTCCACAACAACTTCGTGGACAACGCTAAACACGTAACCTACTACTGGTCCGGCATCGCTAACTATTGGAATAATACCTATCCTATTGGCGGAAACTACTGGAGTGGATACGAAGACAAATGCCCTAACGCAACGGAACTTGATAATTCCGGTTTATGGGATACGCCATACGTTATAAACACGAATAACATTGACTACTATCCGCTTATGGCGCCGACAAAACCCATAACGAGAAAGTTCACGGCTTACAGCAACATAAAAGTGGAGGTGTATAGCAACTCTTCTATTTCACAGTTCCAGTTCAACATAAACGCCAAATCAATAAGCTTTAACATAACTGGGCCTGCGGGAACGAGAGGCTTCTGCGACATAACCGTTCCACTAAACCTTCTTTGGGGAGACTTCACCCTATACATGGACGGCATCCAACTAATAGAGGGTGTCAACTACACGAAGACTTGCAATCACGCCCAATGCATTTTCCACGTAACATACACCCATAGCACACATGAAATTGAAATATTCGGAACAGAGGTTATTCCAGAACTTTCAGGTTCGGCAGCGGTGCTGTTTGTGATCACTGCTGTTCTAGCTACATTAGCTACAATCAAAACGAGAAAGGGCATCAACAGAATCAAAGGCTTCCATTCGCCGTTTCAAGTCTAAACCGGTATTGGACGACGCGTGTAGATTCTATGGCCCAAAACTATTAAGTCGGCTGAGATCGTCCACGCAGTTACTACGCGAACAGCCGTCGCATTCACCTCATGAACGTTTATGTGAATGGGATCTCGTGTCAAGAAAACCGCACAAAAAGCAAACACCACCATCGTCGCCACAGCAATCAAGTCTATCAGTTTTTCTCTCGTCCGAATGGGGATTGGTGTTGCTTGCTTCGGAACCGTCTTCTTAAAAATGAAGGCTGTTACAATCAGCAGAACAGTAATCGTTACGTATGCTTCTGGACGGATTTGCAGAACCGCGGGCACATTTGATTGTATGCTTATGCGGCAAAGCAAGCCCACAAAAATCAGCATTAGGACTAGAGTTGTCTTCTGTCCCTTTGAAAAAGGTTTGTGGTTCCAGTCTCTCGGGAAAAGGCGGGTCGCAATGTAGAATGTTAACACGCCTTGAAGGATAGCCCACCAGAAAATGTTGACGAACAAAAGCGCTGTCCAGTTTACACCGAACAATTGCGGTTCAACAAACTGGGTTGCAGGCACAAAAAGCGTAAAAGCTGTTCCAAAAAAGAAGCCAGCAATAGCGACATTATAATCTTTTAGGCGGTATCTAGCGATCAAGTCCTCCAAGAGTGCAAAGTATGGGAAGTAAACCAGAAATAGGAAAAGGGGCAGCAATGGGCGAACAGCCAAGTTGTTTATGCCTCTCATTGAATACTCAAAGAGAAGGTTAAAGCCTACAGCGGCTAACACGGTCTTCCAGCGACTCAAGGCATGTCATCCCGTTTAATGACTACTTAATCCTGAACCATGCAGTATATATGATTGAAGCTGCGTAAACATTATAAGAGCTTGGTTTGAAATCGAATTCTAATTCGAACAGTTATTCCAACTTTTAAGCAAAGATGATATCCTCCCTCAACAGTTTGGCATCTATGGTTTTCAAAAACGCCAGTGCCTCCCAACTTTCCGAGATAAAGAAGAAGTTTGTTGAACGAATCGTAACAAATTTTTTGGATATCATAATCATGGCTCATTTCACAGATAAATCCTTCAGCGGCTATGACGTTTTAGTTTTCATCCAAAAAAAGTTTGGCTTGCTCTTAAGCCCAGGAACAGTGTATTCAAAATTATACTCGATGGAAAGAGAAGGCCTAATTAAACTAGTAGTCAAAAGAGGGAGAAAGAGAGTTTATAGAGTTACTGACCTAGGAAGACTCACCGTCGAAGTTACAACGTCAACCGACGAAATAAGGGCTTTCTTTTCAAGAATATTTGAACGGCAATGAAGCATCCATAAATCGCTTAAGGCAACTAGCAGGCTTATACAACGTAGTATTTAACGACTTTGCTTAGGCTTTTGGGTACCTCGTAAACTTCCATAAACCTTTTTATGGCGCGGATTAACGCCGGTTGGGCGCGGACAAGGTCTGTAAATGTGACGAGCCCAACGAGCTTGCCGTTTTCAACTACTGGAAGCTTTTTGATTTTGTGTTTAAACATTAGTTCTATAGCGTCCTCAAGATCCGCGTCCGGATTTATGGTTATGGGTGGCTTGGACATAACTTCTTTGACAAGGGTTTTATCTGGGTTTCTGCCTTCGTCCACGACCCGTTTAAGCACGTCTCTTTCGGTTAAGACGCCGACCACGCGGCC
>Ga0209394_1000411_pt1 | contig 34618 bp, 53 predicted proteins | sample JNZ201metaG_FD_184122 | JGI IMG/M metagenome (GOLD analysis project Ga0209394, IMG submission 184122) | Hot spring microbial communities from Jinze hot spring, China to study Microbial Dark Matter (Phase II) - JNZ 20120812A (SPAdes) (version 3) ...
GGTTCAGGGGGTCTACGGGTGTTGTTATCTCGTACCTCATGGAAGATATCGTCGTGGATCTTGCTGAGAGCCTTAGCCCTCGGCCCCTGTTGTCTATGTCTATAGCCTCCGTGGCAAGCGTGTAGGTAGTCCCGGCCACGATCTTCTGGAGCTGGTGGTCTGCGGCCGACGCGCCGGGGTTGTAGAAGCTGAGGTAGAAGTTCACGTTGTTGGTCAGTCTGCCAACAAGCTGGGGATAAGAGTTCACCTGGACTCCGGCCATGACCGACCTATCGGCGAACGAGTCCGATGTGACTAGGGCGAAGCCGTACACAGACGCACTAACTATGTTAACCCTGTTTATGATAGATAGGTATGAGAAGCTGACGTTCACGGTAGGGTACTCCAGCTCGAACCTGCGTATACCGAGCCTAGCTACGTCCGGCAAGACTCCTACACCACGGTGATCGTGTCGCTGTAGAACATTTAAGCAGGTCTGCGGTACCAGAAAACGTACCAGCAGGCGTTTGAAGCAGACTACTGAGTAGTCCACTTAGACCTGAGCTCCTGGGCCCTACCGTACCTGACTAGGTACCTAGGTATGTCGTTTGAAACGTCTATGACTGAGGCACCGGAGACCTTGCTCACTAGGTCTCTCGAGGACTCGGGTCTGGCCACGTAGAGCATGGGGAAGCTCATAGCCGTTAAGTACTCGACAACGGGAGGCGGTGGTGGGGGTGGGACTACTTCTATCGGGAAGACGTACGTGCCGTCCTCCAGTAGCGAGTCTACCCTTACCCTACCCCACTCGTCCACACCGTCAGATACCTCCCCGTACTCCGTTACGCTAAGGGACATACACAAACCTGAACATTATCCTAGTGGGTAAGTAGTTCCTGATGTAGTACGGTCTGTAAGAAGCACTGGTATTAACAGTATAACTATTAGCGGTATAAAAGTCTCCCCTGTTCACCCGGAACATGCCGTAGGTGGGGCCCAAGCGGAGGAGCGGTACGGTGATCGCCAATGATGTATAGTTATGAAAAAAGTCTACGTGGTAGTAGTATGGTTCATAGATTCCGGAGGCCCTTGGGTTCCCGAGCGTTAGGACAGGGTGTGCTTGGATGTTGCCGAAACTGACTCCGTATAGGTTCCTATACTTAGCGTGGGGGAGTATCCTGGTGGGCTGGATCTGGAACGCCCTGTAGTCCCAGACGGAGTCAGATACGGAAGACCACAGCCTGAGCTCTAGGACGTCCCCGACCTTTACGTCGTGGAAGTACGTGTTTACCGTGTAGTAGTAGTTAGCGCTGACACTACGACTACCTGTTGTGATCGAGGTGCCGTTCCTCAGCATCCTCAAGTAGAGCGTGCCGGCCGTCGTGAACCCACCGGCACCGTACACGCACGCTACCCAGACCACTCTATCAACAGGTATGCTGAGAGCCGGTAGGTCTTCCTCGCTCACGGTGTAGACTATCTGGGAGGTGCTTGGCTCCGTGGTCGGTAGGGTCTCCGGTGTGCTCAGTAGCTCCTCGTGCGGTGTCCTCATCGTTATCGTTAGCTCCTTGAGGCTCCCTACCTCCGGCCTCAGCCTAGTCACTTCGTCCTCACTCCGTCGTACCCGATGAGCCTGGGGTTGGACGTGTCCCTGTTCCTGACCCTGATCCAGAGCGTGTTCGTTACGTGGAATGCGTACCTAGCGTAGACCCCGGCCCCGTAGTCGGTGTCGAACGTTAGTGAGAGAGTCCCGTTCGTTAGTATGAGGTCTACGTCGTACTCGTGGTATATGTTGTGGATGACCCACTCCTCTCCCTCCGGTGGTTGAATGTCTAGGTACCCGTTAGCCGATACGCTGGCAAGACCGCTCCTGACGCTACCTACCGACATCCGCTACTGCCCTTATACCTTTGTACTTAACTAGGCAGTCCTCTTCCTGAAGAACTGGTATGCTAACGTCCTGTTTGTTCCGGAGGTCTGCTGTAGTGTGACCTTTATGCCGTACCTACCGGGCTTAGTTATTACGTACAGAAGCGGTAGGCTCTGGGCTCCCTCTATGGTCTCCTCGGCGTACTTTACGTACTCGCCTGTTTGGGATATCTTGATGTACTGTCTTACAACTACTGTATCCCCGTCCTGCATGGGCGATAGGTCTATGTATCCCTCTAGGTACCTCTGCGGGTTGCCTTCTACCTCGTCGAGGACTACGGTCTTCTCTGAGCCGTCCATTTCTACTGTTCCCTCTATTGGGGCGTCGAACGCGTCGACGTTGGCAAGTCTATCTATAAGGGTCTTCCTAGCTCCCGTACCGGCCTCGAACGAGGCGTCCTCACCTAGCAGGTCTATCCTTGGCTGACCGGTGAAGCTCGTGAGCGTCCTAGTTGGGTACTGCCAGATCGGTGCCGGGTCTACTACGACCCTAGGCCTGGGGAAGTCGGGCATACCCTATCTCACCACCAACTGGATGCGTTGCTTCGGGGTTTATAAGTATATAACCTGTCTACCACGACCTCCTGAACACGAACAGCTGGTAGAAGAAGAGGTACCTGAAAGTCCTGTACGTACCCGAGGTCTGCTGCATAGTGACCTTTATGCCGTAGAGCCCGCTTATCGGTGGGAGCCTAACTATCGGCTCGGTCTGCTGTCCGTAGTACTCATCGGAGGCGTGGAGCTTGTACTCTCCGTCCTGCGTCATCCTGACGTACCTCTTTATGGTTACGGCGTCGCCTTCCTGCATCTCGGATAGGTCTATGTACCCCTCGAGGCTCATCGGCCCCAAGGCCTCCACAACCACCTGCTCCGTACCGTCGGCATCTACCACTCCCTCCTTTACGAGTCCTACGCCTAGGAACGGGAGCATCCGCAGGTCTAGCATGCTTACTGCCGTCTCACGTCACCCCCCAGTACCTATGGCTTTGCGCCGACAGCTATAGACACCTTCTTGCCCTGCTCGCTGACCGGCGAGCTCCTTACCCTCACGTACCTGGCGGCCGTGATCATTACGTCCATAAGTACGTGCTCTACCGCAGGAGATATGTATACGGAGAACCAATGTACACCGTCGAAGCTTATCTCTACCGTGAAGATAGTTGGGGCCTCCGATACCGCCAGTATGCCTACGGTCTTGAACCCCCCGGTGTCTAGCGTTACGGACTGCTCGGCGGTCGCGTCAGCGTCGTAGAGCTCGGCCACCCTACTGTATATGTCTGAAACCGTTATAGGGTCTCCGTCCTTTAGTACTGGCCTACCCTGAACGAACAGCCCATCGTAGAAGAACCCCTGCTTTGAGTGGACTGCGGCCCAGCTAGAGGTCTCAGACCCTAGAGACCTGACCCCGTCCTCGTCTGGGACTATATCGCACGGTAGAGCGGCCAGATCCTCGCATGTTATACCGCCTGGCTTCACCTCAGATACGAGCTCCTCTAGCCTGTTCAGCTCGTCCATGAGGGAGTTCCACAGGGTCGAGGTGAACCTCTGGAGCCTCCTGACCTTGTACTTGTCGAAGCTCATGCGCTAGCCACCGCCGCCAGGGGCCTCGACCTCTGCGTACAGGAGTCCGGCTTGGTACTGGACGCCGCTGGATCCTTCGCTGTTGTTGGATACGTACACTACTGTCTCGGGTTGCGCGACGCATATCGGTGCGGGACTGATGGCGTGCTTCGTCTCGGCGCCTGGTAGGAACAGCAGTAGCGACGTGTTGCCGCACGATAGGGTGAACGAGTTCTGCTCGCCCGCAGACAGCAGTACACCGTACACCAGACCAAGTACACCGCTGGGTACCGATACCTCGACGAGCCTGGTGTTGGCCGGCGGCGCAGTAACTACCGAGCCGAAGACCCATGCCGGCTCTACCTCAACACCCCACCGCACCAGCGCGAACGCCCTTCTCGCAGACTCCACGGCCTGGGCTATCTTCGCTACTGCGTCAGAGCCTAGGTCGCTGACCGTTATCGGGTCTCCGTCCTTGATCACCGGCTTGCCCTGTACCGTTAGGGAATTCATGAAGTCGCCCGCATAGGCGTAGACGCTAGACCACCTCACGTCCTCCTTACCTAGAGACCTGGCGTTGTCCTGGTCAGGTGCCACGTCGTACGGTAGAGACCCTAGGTCTTCGTACTTAACCCGCTTCAGTAGCTCGTCTCTGACGCCGGAGTCGAGAGCGTTTAGGGCGTCCATGAGGCTGTTCCACAGGGACGACGTGAGCCTCTGCATCGGCCTACCCTTGAACGCGTCGAACGCGGTCATCCCTAGACCACCTTGCCGAACAGCCTTCCTAACCTCTCGACGATAGCCTCGAGGAAGTCTACACCCATCCAACCGGCCACGAACGACATCACGCTGTCCGGGAAGCCCTTGTCCAAGTACATAGTGTGGTAGACGACACCTATGATCGCCCCTATCACCAGGTGGCGCGTCGTATCGTAGCTCACCAGCTCCTCCCAGCTCTTGCTCCACGCAAGCCTGTAGGCTAGAGCACCCATAACCGAGTACATTACGAACACGAGTAGGCTATATTCCACCCCTACTCACCGACACGGACTCCTTCTCCCGATATCTTCTTTCTGCGAGGAACCTAATATAGTTGGTATCGTATAGAACCTTGAACACCTCCTCGAGCACCCTCCTGTCCAGACCCATGGACTCCCACTTGCCGATCCAGTACTCCATCAGCTCCTCCCTGGTCATAGCCCTGGGTGCCTCATCGCCCCAGCCGTAGGGCTTGGTCATCGTCTTGAGTAGGTTGAGGGCCGCCGATACGTACAGGTTCTGGATGAAGGCCCTCCTCTCGTACTTCTCGACTATCCTCAGAACCGCAGACCTGGTGTTCTCTACTACTGCTCTGGGCATGGCGTAGGAGTCCACCCTACCCGTACCCCTGAACTCAGTCCTCTCCTCGGCCCTCTGGTAGTTGCCTAGCGCCAGAGACGACGCTGTTATCCTGCTGGCGAAGCTCGAGGATATGTAGCTAGCGACCTCGGTGAGTAGGTTGCCCTCCCTCTCGGGTATGTAGACTGTCGGCGCCTCGTCGGGCATGAAGAAGGAGTAGTCCATTAGGCAGTTGTCGAGCCAGCACCCGCCGGAGGCGTCCACTAGGGATAGGTACTCGACGTCCACGGTGTTGCCGTCGTAGTCCACTATGCTGACCCTGGCCTCACTACCCTCTGCCGGGAAGGTGGATGAGTCGAACCAGCAGTAGTCAAGCGAGCATGCCACATGCTTAGCGTACGACACCACCTGTAGGGCGTTGAACACGTACCTAGCCATGTCCTCGGCGACGTCTAGGGCGGTTGCGGCGTTCTTGACCTCGGCTATCTTCCTGTAGTCCGTTACGTCCCTCTTCATGAACGAGAAGAGGGTAGACCTGAAGAAAAGTGAGGAGGCCATCGGGTCGTACACGGACTGTCCGTACCTCGACTTACCGAACACGCCCTTCTCGATGGGTAGACCAACCAGGTTCCTAGCGTAGTCGGGTAGGAGGGTGCTGAAAACCGTGAGGTGGATGCTTAGTAGCTCGGGGAACACCTTGGTTATATCCTCCTTGACGAACTCGAGTAGCTTCCCCTTGAGGAAGTCTTCTATGGACGGGAGCTCTATCCTCCACACGAGGGATAGCGGTACGACGTCGGATAGGGGTATGCCGAGTAGTACCGACGCTAGAAGCGATGAGAAGACCGTGTCGGATATGTATGTATTCCCTAGGAAGCGTATGTAGTCGAACATGTCGGCGTAGGTGTGTATGTTGGAGTCTATGGCCTGCTGGCTAAGGGTCTTGAGCCAGTACTTGTACTTCTGCCAGAACACCTCGTCAGCTATCCTAGACAGGTCTGACGACGGGCCCACCCCGGAGTTGGGTTTATACCCAGATGTCTGGTTTGCTACAGAGAAAAAATCCTTTCAAGCCTTTCCTACGGATCCTCTGTTACCTACCATGCGGTCTACGGCACGCCAGAACCTGTCTCTGTAGTCCCTACCGACCTCGAAGACTATGTCCTTGAACTTAGAGTACCCTGCCGGGTCTCCTGTGACATGCCTCCAGGTGTCCGTCGGGCCGAACCACGCCAGCCCTGACGCTATCTCCCGTGCGTCGAAGTCCTCTCCTTGTATCGTGTAGACCCTGGCAGGCCTCTTGGTCTGGGTATACTTCCTAACTATCTCTTTCTTAAGAACAGAGTTTATAGAGTTGTGGGCCGGTACCACCCTGACGTACCCCTCCCACCCGCTCCTGAGCCTGACGTACGCAGACCAAGGTGGGTCAGCCCTCACGTACTGTGCTGTGAACGGCTCTATGAACGATGGGCAGTAGTCTCCTAGTATCGTGACTACTATCCTCTCGAACCTAGATAGTACTGCCGGCTTCCTGCCTCCTATAGAGTAGAAGAACAGGTTCACGGGTGCACCTATCCTCCCCTGGCTAGAGTAGATCTCTAGCTCTGCTACAACCCTAGAGAAGAACTCCCTGACTCTTCTCCTCACTATGTCCCATTGGTCTAGCCTAGCTGTCGAGACTTACACCCCGGTGCTGTATGCCTACCTACCTCTTGGACGAGGATGACCTACCGCTCGGTGAAGAAGGTGATGGTGGTGCTGTTAGTGTGGAGAACCTCTTTGCGTCCTCCTCTATCCTCTTAGATAGCTCCTCGAACTTCCTTATGAGCTCCTGTCTGTCCCTCTCTATTGACTCAGCCAGCTCCCTAGCCTTTGCCAGAACCTTCTCTAGCTCCGTGCTCACGCCCGACTCCCTTATACGGTTGGTGATCGAGGTTTTTAAACTTCGATACCCAGACAGCTATTGGTGGAACTGTATTGGAGTACCCTAGGCTTGATAAGGAGATAACTTTCTACGGGCTAGTAAGGAAGATCGGAAGGGTTGTATTTATAGAGGTGCCTAGGGAGGTGCGCGAGAGGAAGGTGCTGGAGCCAGGAGATATAGTCAGAGTAAACGCTGTGAAGGTGGCGAAGTATGAGCGTTGAGCTGAGGATCGTTATACCTAAGAGGTTGTTCGAGCTACTGGAGAAGAAGGCTAAGGATCTGGAGCTGGAGGTATCAGACCTCATACAGATAGCACTCACCAGGGTGATAGAGGAGTGAGCTCGACCGGTATATACACGTCCGTATCTAGGGCCTTAAACAACTGCGACAGCAGAGAGGTAGGTGAGCTGGCGACCGTCCTAGCGTCCATGGTGTCCGACGTGAAGTCGGGTAGGATCACGCTGGACAGAGTCAAGATGTTCTTCGTCAGGAACAGGGTGGCCGTAGAGGCGCTACTGGACATATGCGGTGTGGGTAGCGATAGGTTTGAGGCTTTCGTGAGCGAGCTGGTCAAGATAGTGGCTAGGGAGGCTACGTTCAGCCTCGGAGGTATGCTCAGGGACTACAGCCAGTTCGTGACCGGTGAGACCAAGGAGGAGGAACAGCCGAAGAAGCCGGCCAAGATCCTTTAGAAGACGGCCTACTTCTCGGTGCTAAGTCCCCCGAGCTTGTAGTTCGTCAGGATTACGTACCTGAACTGCTTTCTCTCATCCTCGTCTGTGAATTCCATAAACGACTTCCTCACGATCGAGAACTTACTGACGATCGGTATGCTGGAGTAGTACCTCATGTTGTCCTCGTGTATCTTCAGCATGAAGTAGCCCTTTATCCTCTTGATCGCGTTTCCCAGTCTTGCGGTATCCATCGGGTTGAACCCGTGCCTGTAGTACCCGCTCCTGTCTGACGTTACGGACACGTACGGCGGGTCTAGGTAGAACAGCGTCTCATCTGAGTCGTACTTCTCGATCAGATCCTCGAAGTCCAAGCTCTCTACGACCACGTCCCTGAACTTCTCGGCCACCCTATATATCGCGGCTATTTTTGATGTGTACTTCCTTGCGGCAGAAAGTTTAGGTTCCTTAGACACAGAAAAGCCGGTGTCAGACCTACCGGAAAAGCTGGTGTTGAGTAGGTAGAACAGTATCGAGGCCCCGACTATGTTTCCTAGCTCTGTGTTGCGTAGGTTTTCATACATATACTTGTTGAGGTACCTGCTGTACGGCAGTAGGTACAATACGGCCGCTAGGAGGTCTGGGTTGCTCTTTACTACCTCGTGGAGGGCCGCTAGGTCTTTATCTATGTCGTTGTAGACTACGTTGACGAACTTGCTCCTGGGCACGAACTGGGACATCACGCCTGAGCCCCCGAAGACCTCTACGAAGACTGCCTTCTTAGGAGGTGCCCTCACGGCTATGTCTACCAGCTCGTCCTTTATGAACCAGTCCCCTCCGGCGTACTTTAGGTGCTTATGGTGGCTTGACTCGTTGAGTAACTTCTTCTTGATCTCGGAGAAGATCCTATCCGGGACGTCTAGTATCCCGAGTATCTCGTCCACGCAGTCCAGTATGGGTTTGTCACAGATGTCTACCAGCTTATCGTATGTGCTCCTCCGCACCCATATTCTCCTGTAGTGGTCTGTGTTGTACCTCTGGACGTACCTCATATATATCCCATATAATCTTCTACTGGGGTTAAAAGCTTAAAAGCGCGACACCGTATCGGCCGAACGCTACGCGCGGTAACCGATGAGCCAGTCCACATATATTCTATGCGTCGCAGTCCGGACTGTCCGGCGGCCTGAGTCAAGGGCTGTAGTACCGGGTCGGGAGCTTGGATAAAACAACGGATACTACCCTACCGTCTCGGGCTACTGTCACACTCGCGGAGAACCTTACGTCGCCGTATGTGTCCTCCTCGTCTAGGGCGCACGCGTCTAACCAGCAGTAGTCGGCGAAGCACGCCCCGAACCTCGTGTACTTGACCTCGGACTCTACGTACAGGCGGCCGTAGACCCCGTCGAACGAGAACCTCCTGCTTACGACCTCTATGCCGGCCTCGCTGGCCATCTCCTCCACGAGCGATTCGGCCTGCGACATATATGTCCTATACGAATCCATGTCCCCAACCGCCCTACTCACCTCGGCCTTCAGTACCACCGTGGCTAGGTCTACGGAGTACCTGAACACCTTTCTGAACACTCTCGGGTACCTCTGCCTGAGGCTCGGGCCGAACACCTCTGCTATCCGTTCGTACTCAACCAAGGACACGGTCTATCACCTAGCGCGCGCGGCCATGAGTCTGGCCCTGTAGAGCTCGAACCCGTCGAGTATCACGCTTATCTCGTCGTCGTCTATGAGTCCGAGATCCTTGAACTTACTGAGCTTCTCGGCGGCCTTCTCAATGGTTATGACGCCGTAGCCGTATGCGTACATGAGCTGGCTCCTGTACCACGAGAAGTGCCTCCACAGCCTCCTGTTCTTGACGAGGGCCCTGTAGTAGTCGGCCTGGGCCTTGTACGTCGCGGCGTCTATGCCGTACGCCCTCAGTAGGTCTTCGAACAGGGTGCCCCATCTTGGTAGGTACTGGGCGTCGTAGACGAACTGCCTCAGCGTCGGTATAAGCGTCATGAGTACCCTGAGCTGTCTCCTGAGGTTGAGCTCGAAGTTCCAGATCTCTATCTCCGAGGCAGTCCAACCGCCGACCTCCATCAGGCTCCTAACGTAGGACACGGACACCTCGGGTACGGCGAACCTCTCGTACATCCTCTGGAACACGGATACGACCCTGTTCACCTCGGACGATATTGTTCTGACCTGTATGTACCTTACCCACAGGTCTGCGAACCTCCTCTCGACCCTCCTCCTGGCTAGAACCTCTGCGACGTAGTCCATAGGTACGGCCACGTACTCAGCCATGGCGGCAAGCTGTGACAGCGATGGGACTGTCTCCACCATCTGGTCTATCGCGGCCGCCAAGTCCCTTATCCTCATCTCGTCCTCCATGACCCCGGCGGATCTCGCCATAGACCTGACGAAGTCCTCTATGTCCTTAGGTATCGAGACGCCGTACCTGACGGCCCTGTAGTACGATGAGAGGAGAACCCTGACGTCGTCCGACACCACCCTAGCGTAGACCGCCCTAGTCCAGAGCGAGAACCACGGCTCCCTGACCCTCCTGATGGTCAGCGCCTCGGTGACAAGCTCCGGCGGTACGTAGGTGTACTCAGCCAGGGTCACGAGCGTCGACGGGGTCGGTACGTACTCGACCGCGTCCTGTATCATCTGCTCTATGTCTGCGACGGCCTGCAGTATGGATATCTCGGCGTCCGTGAACCCGTACTCCCTTGCGGCCTCTAGGTACCTACTCCAGACGTCCGGCGTGACGACATTGAGCCTGAGCGCCCTCCTGAGTACGGTGAGCAGGCTCCTGTAGTCGCCCTTAACGGGCCTCACGGTAACGTACCTCCTGATCAGCTCGGAGTAGGCTGGGTCTAGCCTGTACGCCTGTATTGACTTCTCGACCAGCTCAGCGGGTACGGCCATGTACTCGGCGAGCGTGGCCAGCGCCGTAGGCGATGGTACTCTCTCCCTAGACGACTCTATAGCGTACTCTACGTCAGCTATCCTCCTCAGTATCTCTACCTCTATAGGCGTGAAGCCGTAGGATCTGGCCTCCTCGAGAACCTTGCTCCACTCATCTTCGGGTATGACGCCCCTGACGAACGCCCTCCTGTACACCGACAGTAGCGCCCTGAAGTCGGACTTGACGGGCCTGGTTCGTATGTACTCTGTGTAAAGCCGCGCGAACTCCTCGTCGACCCTGTACGCGCGTACTGACTTCTCCACTAGACCAGGGTCTACGACCATGTACTCGGCCAGGGTGGTCAAGGACATGGGGGTAGGAACCCTCTCCTTAGACATCTCCATCAGCTGGTCTATCTCGGCTACGCGCTGGATTATCTCTATTTCCCTCTTTGTGAACCCGTAGTCGCCGGCCTGCGCCAGTATTGACTCCCATTCGTCCCTACCCATCACCCCCTGTACGTAGGCCCTGGTGGCCCTGTTAATGAGTGTCTTGAAGTCGGACTTGACCGGCTTGACGTAGATGTACCTGGCGAAGAGCGATGCGTACTCCTCGGCGAGCCTGTACGCCCTGACGGTGCTCTCTATGATGTCTGGGCCGACCTCGACGTACTCGGCGAGCGTCGCCAGAGTTGATGGTGTTGGAACCCTCTCCTTGCTCCTATCCATGAGCTCCTCTAGCTCCGCCAGCTCCTCCAGTATCCGTATCTCTCTATCGCTGAAGCCGTAGGATCTGGCCTCCTCGAGCTTGGACTCCCAGACGTCCCTACCGACCACTCCCCTGATGAGCGCCCTGCGGTACGCCGTCAGAAGCGCCTTGTAGTCGGACTTCACGGGCTTTATGGATATGTAGGTAGCGTAGAGCTGTCTGTACTCCTCGGGGACGTTGTAGGTGGTGAGTATGTTGCTTATGACCTCCTCACCTATGTCCATGTACTCGGCGAAGGTGGCGAGCGTCAGGGGCGTCGGTATGTACTCCCTGGATATGAGACCGTAGAAGCTACCGAACATCTCCACGAAGAACTTGGACTCCTCCTCCGTGAGCCATCCGCTCCTCTGGAGGTCTGATATGAACCTCTCGAAGTCGCTCGGTCTGACCCAGCCGTACGATATCCTGTATAGTAGCCAACCCATGACCCTGGATATGTAGTGCCTGACCCATACCCTAGCCTCTATGAGCCTAGTCAGGGACGCGTACTCCACCCACATGTTTAGGTAGGCCTCGTCCAGCTCCGGCGCCCAGTCCACGCCTGTGATCCTGCGTATGTCGGATGCCCACCTGTCCCTGATGTACTCGAAGAACCTCTTCATGAGCTCCAGACCAGACTCGGGCAGTAGGGCGAGCCTCCTTATACCCGTGACGACCTCCCTCATGAAGTCCCTCCACAGGTCTACGTACCTATCGAAGACAGACCTCATCTGGAGTAGCCTCCTCTCGGCCGGGAGCCAGAACAGCGGCTTCCTGTACTCGAACTCCCTCCACTCGGCGGTACTTGGGTCTACCATACCGGTCTTGAAGGTTATTATGAACATGCCGGACATGAGCTTCTCCATGGTGTCTAGGGAGGTGACACCCTCCCTGAACGCAGATATGAAGCCCGTCCTAGTGAGGGTCATCTCCTCGGCTATCACGTGGTGGGCGTGGGCCACCGCTATGAAGGGCGCGAAGTACGGGTGGTACCCGGTTGCCTGGTACAGTCTAGCCAGAAGCCTGACGTCGAGGGATATCTCCGGGGTGACGTAGTCGCTTCGGAGCTCCGCGCCGGTTGCGCCCATCGCCCTTGTCAGTACGTCCAGTATCGGCTCGTCCATCCTGGCGGCAAAGAACCCTGCGTGCTGGATTATGCCCCACCTGGTCATCCACCTCAGGTCTATCCTCCTGGGTAGGTCTGCCGTGAGCTCCACCATTATCGCCTTGTCGGTGGTGAAGTCCGGGTACCAGGTGAACGGGGCGTAGTCGTGCCACCTCCAGTACCTGTATATGGCGTCCATAACTACCCTCGGGTTCTTGTTGAGCTCTACGGGTGGTAGTGACCTGTACGGGGCGTTTATCACGTCTGCTATCTCCCTCTCCTCTAGCGACTCAGGTAGCCATAGAACCCTGGCCATAGCTCTCCAGTAGAACCTGGCTAGTGCTGTCGGCGGTGGGTACCTGAAGTTCGATATGTAGTAGAGCTTGGCGACGTCCTCGGAGTAGCCCCGCATGCCCAGTAGCTTCCTTATGTTGTCCTCGATCTGGCCCCTCTCTAGGACTGGTGGGATGATGACGTCCCTTATCAGCCACCTGACCACTTCCCTGGCAGACGGTAGGGTGTACCTCAGCGAAAGCGGTATCCTCCTCTCGACCTGGAACCTGTCCCTTACCTTGACGTGGAACCTGTCGTCCCTCTCCACTACCATCTTCCTGAAGAAGCTCGGGTACATCATGAGGTGTAGGTAGAACTCCGAGAAAGCGGCCACCTCCTCCTTACTGGACACGACGTCCGGGAGGACTTCGGCCACGCTCGACCTCCTGAGTATCTCGACTATGTAGCGGATCTCCGGTATGTTCATAGGTAGGTAGTCCGATAGGCCGTAGAGCATGACCCTAGATATCGGCTGGGCGAACCATATAGAGATTCCCTGTATTATGTTCTTGGCAATGAACTCCGGTGCGTCTGCTAGCATCTCGCCTAGGTTGTGAAGTACTGAGCCGATCGCGTACCCGAGCTCGACGGTTATATGTGCCCCCAGTCCTAACGGCTTCGCGGTCACCTGTACGTCCTTGACTAGGTGCCCGATGGCGAACGCCGCGCCCCTAGTTATGTACCCGAGTATCTTGAACAGGGCGCCCATCAGTATGTAGCCCGCCATCATCTGAACCGGTATGTAGGATAGTGTCTCGTCCAGCCTTTTGAGGTATATGTCCTCAGTCCACTTCGGGGAGCTCACGCCAAGCGATGAAAGGGAGCTCCTGATGGAGTCCAGTATGGGTGTGAAGAACTTTTCCACCAGAACGCCTCTGACTAACCCCATCAGCGACGTGAACAGACCTAGGATCGCGTCCCTGAGGTTCGACGCTATGCTGGAGAACGTGCTTGCTATAGATAAAAACGCACCGGATACGGCCTCCACGATCGTTGCCATAACGTTCTGCGCCGTGCTGACGAGCCAGCCGAAGAGCGACCTCATCTGCGCGACGACCCATTCGGCTCCGGAGACCATCTGCCCCCACAGCCATTGAAGGGACTCCCATATCCTCTCGCCGACCCACAGGAGTCCCTGCCAGACCGGCTCTATGATGTTTGTCCTGAACCACCCGACCGGGTCTGATATAAACGACTTTATGGAGTCAAGCATCCTGTTGTAGAACTCTATAACGGAGCCGAACGCCTCAGACACTACGTTCGGTATGCTTGCTAGGGCCGAGGCTATGTTGGATATACCGCCCATTATCATAGCTCCTAGACCGGACACGTGCTCAGCGAACTTCGACAGCTGTTCCACCATGAAGCCGAACGAGTCGGCGAGGGACTTGAACCCGGATACGACCATGTCGGAGATGCGGCCGAACCCCTCCTTTACTCCCTCGAACATCCACCTGATGCCGCCGTACAGGGTCTCACCGGTCTCCCTAACGGCGTTCAGTATGCTCCCTATACCCGCCGATACGGACTGCCAGACCGTCGCGAGGATGTCCCTTATTGATGTGAACGACTGCGAGACCATTGAGGAGAGGTTTCCTATCACCCCAAGTATTACTGATGAGGTGGCGGCCAGACCGGACTGTATCCAAGACCACAGGTTCGATAGGGCGCCCGACAGCGACGCCAGACCCGACGATATTACCCCTCGGATCGTGTCGAGAAGGTTGAGCACTCCCCCGATGGCCGACGAGAAGGCCGATATTACGGCGTCCCGTAAGGCCACTAGGCCGGAGGATATAGCCTTGAACGCTGAGTCCAGTAATGAGGTTATGGCTGTGTGTACGCCCCTGACGACCGTGAGTATGGCGTCGGACGCCAGCGACACTGCCCTAGAAACTATGGACGATACTGTCTCCGGTATCCTGGATACTGCCGCCGCTATCGAGTCTATGACCGTGCGGGCGGCCGATATGGCGGAAGCTATACCCGACACGATAGACCTGACGGCCGCCTCGACGGCGGAGGCTATCCACGAGCCTACCTCGGTGAGTCTATCGTACAGCCACTTGGCCACCTGGCCTATGGGGTCTGTTATCCCCTGGGAAGCTGTGGCGACTGCCCTCAGTATCTCGTCTCCGTGCTCCTTGACGTACTGCGATACAAGAGCCAGGTGCTCCTCGGTTATCTGGATCGGGCCCGAGTTCTCCCACTCATCCAAGACTCTACCCTAAAAAGAATATATTTCTCTAAGTTTAAATGTTGCTACCTCTGCCTTAAGCTTCCAAAAAAGATCGCTGTCGTCTTTCGCGTCCACCCTGAATATCGGGGACTCCTTACCGGAGCAGAAGACCTTTACCGCGACGAAGTACCTCGTCTCTCCGAACGGTGTGGTGTACTGGAGGGCCTCTAGTACTCTGGCGGTACATCCGTCTACCTCTACGTCGACCGGTGGGACTATTACCCTGACAGTCCTCTCAGGTGGTACCCTACTGATCCTCTTTAGCTTCCTGCTCATGACTTGGGTGCCTTCCTGGTCACCATCTTGTGGAACTCCCAGATTATCCTACCGAGCTTCCTTAGAACCTTCTTGAGGTCTTGGAGCTCCGGGTACTTCTCCACTACCTCGTCCTCGAGTAGGTTGCTCGTGTATATGGCCTCGTGCGCCGTCAGGATGAGCTCGTTTATTATTTCTCCCAGCTTCTTCTGCTCCTCCTCCGACAGCGGTAGAACCGGTGGAGGTGGTGTGGTCTGGGGCTGTTGCCTCTGGGTCTCGCCCATGTCTAACCCCGAGCGTAGTCTACGCCTTCTGGACTAATAAGCTCTACCCTACGTGAGACCCAGGTACCTAGCGAACCAGGCGTAGACCTTCCTGTAGTCGAACTCCTCGGCGTAGTACGACGCGTCGGGTACCTCCCCCCTGGCCGCCCTCTCGACGGCCTCGAGTACGGCGTCGGCCATGTCCTGCGGCTCGTACAGGTTGAGCTCGAAGAGGATGCCGCCTCCCTCGTCTACGGTCTCGACCATGTACACCGGTACCAGTACGGCGTCTCCCTCCCTAGTGAACTCTGTTAGGGGCTTGTAGTCCGGGGCTACGACCACCTTGCCGGCGGTAAGGGCCTCGAGTAGGGGTAGCCCGAACCCCTCGGAGCAGGACGCCTGTACGTAGACGTCCAAGGCGTTTATGAAGGCGCAGATGTCCTCCTCGCTCATTGAGCCGAACCTCTGGATTACGGTGGCACCGGTGTCCGCGTAGTGCTTGGCCCCATTCTCGTCGGTGACGACCGCGAACCTCACGTCCCTGTTCCTCTCGGCGACAATCCTCACGGCCTTGGCGAAGAGCTTGTGGCACTTCCTAGTGTGCCCCGACGCTATGTACCCGACCAGGTGCTTCGCTCCCCTGAGAAGCGTGCTCCTGAACCTCTTGGCCTTACCCGAGGCAGACCTGATGGCCTCCGGGTCTACGCCGTGGTGTACCACCCCGATGACCCTGGCCGATACGGAGTGGAGCTTCTCCATGGTGTACTCGGAGTTGGCCACGTAGTCCAGATCCCTTATGACCCAGTACGGTAGGGATGTACGCCTGACATCCCCCTCTATGGTGGTGTAGTATGCGTAGGGCTTACCGAGGTACCAAGCCCTCCACGCCACGTAGAAGTACGGTAGAGTCCACACCACGTCGAACGGCATGACTACCAAGACCGCGTCGGCGTCTGCGTACCTGTCCTCGGATATGTCCGGGCCGTATACGTACCTGACCTCGGCGCCGGCCGCTGACGCCAGAGCGTCGCCGATGTGGTGGGAGACCTTCTTTAGTGAGACACCCTTTTTGGACGTGTAGATGACTACCTTACCCAACCGACCACCGAGAATAGAATGGTGGAACTTGAAATAAAAAACGGTTTTAGCCTTTACCCGAACCGAACCTAGGGGGGTGCCTAGTACGGAGGTACTGTTCCTATGATGACGTTTATGATCTTGTCCAGTATGTCGGGGTCGGCGCCGTGTGCTGTTACCCACTCGGCCTTTAGTGCTGAAGCCTCCGTCTGTAGGGCCGCTGTCTTCAGCGAGAAAGTCCTCTTGGCTAGCTTCTGGGCGAAGCTCAGGTACACGCCCCAGAGGATGGATGGGACTCCCTCTGCGTCTAGTACACCCCTAGCTCTCTCGACTACGTCGTAGATGACCGCTATTGAGGCCTCGTACTTGCTGTCCATCAGGGTCTTTACTGCCTCGAGTACGGTCTTTACGTTGTCACCGCTGTACTTAGCGGCGTACTTGTCTAGCATGTCCCCCAAGAGCTTGACTATGGGCATCTACCTCACCTCCTCACCCTGTGAACAGCTTGACTATCTTCTCCAGTATCTCTGGGTCGGCTCCCTTTGCTAGCCAGCCAGCCTTCATACCCTCGACCCTCTTTATCAGGGTTGGGCCGGTGTAGCTGTTGGTCATGGTAGCCATCCTCTGCGCGAAGCTCAGGTAGATAGCCCATTGCCCTGCGGGTACGCCCGCCGTGTCTAGGATGCTCCTAACGAGCTCCCTGATGGCCACTATCTTGGACGAGCCCTCTCTCATCCTCTTGATGGCTATGGTCTTGGAGGCCTCGTACCTAGTGCCTACCCTCTCTGGTGCCGTCTTGGCGCTGAACTTTTCGTACCTCTCGGTTAGGGTCGTTACCTTGGGCATGATTTCTCCTCACGGTATATGTCCCATAGAGGGGATATATGTTCGGGTGTGGTCATACTTTACCTCATGGCGTAGAGCATAGTATATATTTACTGGATACGCAGCATATGTTTGGTGAGACCGATAGAGACAGAACCGGGCAGACTGTTCGGGGGTAGGTACAGCCCCACAACGCTTGACTCTCTACCTCCTGAGGTGCGCGACCTAGTGGAGCACGTACTGAGCCACGTTATGCTTAGGACTGTGCAACAGGTCGGGAACTTCGCCATGTATGTCGTGAGAAAGCTTGCCGATAGAGGTGTCGACGTGGACATAAGCTACTCCATGGAGCGTTTCAGGAGGAGCGTCGTCCTCACGGTTACCTTGGAGCTGAAGGATATAGACCTCAAGCTGGTCAGCGAGAACTCTAGGTACTTCTTCACTAAGTCGGCGACCGATAAGTGGGCCAAGTGGGCTTTCGTTAAGACCGCTTCGGAGCTCGCTAAGAAGCTCGTGGACTCATCGATAAAGTCGTATGTAGACTCGTACGCAGACGAGGAGGAGCCTGAAGGTGGGGGCGGTGAGGAGGGGAAGGTCTAGGCGCAGTAGGGGTAGACCCCGTAGGAGGAAGAAGGAGGAGGAACGCGAAAAAGGCTTCTTCAGGTACCTAGCCTTCGCCCACGCGTTCGGGCTTCTCTAGCACGCCGCGGCTCTAGCCTGTGGATACTCCGTTGACGTGGCTGTGGCTGGCTCTGCCGTCTCTGTCCACGCACACCACCCTTGAGTGTAGCCTAGCCCTCCTAGATACTGCGTCGCATATCTCCATATCGGCAACTATCCTGAAGGGTGAGCTCACTACCTTGTACGCGTACTTCTGCCTCAGGTTGCTTACCCCCACCACCCTAGCTACTGCGTCCTTGGTCAGGGGGCTGTCCTCGGTCATCGCGGACGCCGCGTACACCGCTATACCCGCTATCATGGATGAAGACCTACCGGAGACCTCTTGGCTGTACCTCTCCATCAGCACCCTGAGGATTTCGGACGCTACAGGTGCTAGGTGCGGTCTGCCGAGCCTCCCTAGGGACTCGTTTATCTTCTTGAGTATGATGACCTGCCTGTTCGGCCTAGTGATGGACGACGCTACGAGCGCCGCCCTAGTTGGGACATGCGGGTTCGGATCCACGTTTATGTCGGACAGAAACATGTACACAGTAGCGTAGAGCCACATCATCTCCCTCTTGTTCATGGTCAGCCTCCGGGCGGTAACCAGCCACCTAGCCAGCCTTACCCTCTCCTTGCTGGTCAGCGGCCTACCCAGTATGCTCATCAGTAGCGACTTTACCCTACTGAACCTCTTCTTCATTGACTTCCTCATACTGACTGTTGGTAGGAGCACTTCGTGGTGCCTCCTCACAGCAGTCTCGTAGTGGTCGTGGTACGTCATCTGCTCGTCGCAGTATATCCTGTCCACTACCTCACCGGTCTCCGGGTTGATCACGTCCCCAGTCCTGTAGTCCCACACGAGAGACATCCCTGCCGCCCGGCCTGAGCCCTCATCCCTTGAGCATTATCACTACGGCTCGATACATTATCTCACTCAACCTCTTCTCGCAGACTACGCACGACTCTCCCTCGCTCCTGCAGACGAACCCTGAGCTGATGAGCCTGTTGGCGGCTGACTCCATCTCCTCTCTGGTTTTAACCCACAGGGTTTCGACCGGCACAACTGGACACCCCGGGGTACTCCTAGGGTACTCCGTCGGGTACCCTGACTCTACTACAGACCGGTTTAAAACCCGAAGAGCTCTGGGCGCGTCCCCCGGTGGAACTAAAAACGCGGTTACACTTCAGGTTCCTCCCTATGCTCTCCCTCGTCACTACCCTCAATTGCTCTACCTATCTCTCCGTCTAGGCAGACTGCGTCTACTACCGCTAGAGCTACCACGACCGACAGGATGTACGCTATGGTCACCAGCGCTAGGACTACCATGACCAACGTTGTCGCGCTGAAGCGGTTGAACCGCTCGGCTACCTTTGGGCCAACTATGTACACGTACGCTAGTGTGGCCAGTAGTCCGTACGCCACGGCCGCTATGTTCGCCGCGTCGCACCTACTGACCATGCCTGTCTACCCCCTGCTCTTCCTGCCGGCTCCACCTCCACTACCGCTTTGCCCTGACCCACCGGACTCCTTGAACGCTTTCGAGGCCCTCAAAACCTCTTCTAGAACCACCTTGCCGCAGATGGTGTTCGATAGGTGGTTCTTCAGCGAGTAGTGCCTCCTGAACCTCCTGCCGCAGACCGGGCACCTCTTGTCCCTTATATCCTCAACAGCCCAAGACAGGAGTCCGAGTATGTAGTCCGCCCTAGCACTCGACATATGGGACGACGGCCTGCGCTTACCCCTTGCCGCGTCTATGAACCAGGAGAGGATATAGGAGTCGAACTTGGCCACGGCTGGCTACACCTCCTCCTCCTCTACTGGCTCCGTCTCCTCTAGTCTCGACGCCGACAGCAGTAAGTCCTCCACGTATATCTTGGCCGCCGCGTTGAGGCTGGTCTTCATCTTCCTCCTCTCGGCGTCGGATGCTATGACGTAGTCCCTTGCTAGCTTCAGTAGCAACGATATGGTGCTGTGCGATGTGAGCCTCATCCTCTCGGATATCTGAACTACTGTGTTCTCGAACCTAGCTAGGTTCTGCGTCGTAGGCGACTCCTTAAGGGATCCTAGGCTCGTGCCGAACTTCACTAAGTACCAGGCCAGCTTGTCTACCACCGGTAGGGAATCCTTGACCCTAGGCCTCGACCTCTGGGCGTACATAGCGGCGACGGCCTCCTCCAGTACCTGCCAGTACGGCTTCCCCTCCTTGGTCGACAGCTCCCTTATCTTGTCCCTGAGATCCTTGGGTACGGCTACGGTCGTCCATCCGGTCAGAGCTATCACCCAAATCCGTACTTCCTGCACTCCTCCTTGTCCACTACGAGCTCCGGTACATCCCTACTGCTGTGGGCGGCCTTGAGGAGCGACATAGCGAACGAGACCATCTCCGGGTCTCCTAGTGCTCTACTCAGCCTCCTTGCCCACGCCGCAGGGGACGCCTTCGTCGACGCCATGTCTACGCACACTACCTTCACTACCCTATACTTCATGTAGGCGCTCATACCCTCCAGTAGGTGGGATATGAGCTTATGAGGTGGTCTACCTCCTGACGCCTTAACGACCTTATCGTATAAGTCCTCTGGAACCGCTATGGCTCTCCACCTCCTAGACCTCTTGGGCTTTTCGCTGTGCTCCTGTCCAGAACCATCTATAACGTACACCCCCCGAGCCCTAATTGCCAACCAAAATAAACTTTACTAGAGAGCTTTACGAGGGATACAGGTCTGTGGTGCGCTAAAAATTTTTCGGCTAGCCCGCATGAACGGTGTAGACCAGACCATGACCGCACATGCGGCGAGGGAGAACCAGATCATCGTTTTGTCCCGTGCTGCATTATGCACATTATGCACATAATGCACATAATGCACTACCAGGGATACTAGTTGTGCAGATCTGCAGATCAGTTTGTATAAAGGTGTTTTATTTAGAGAATTCTTATAAATAGAATTAATAATTCTATGCGTATATAATTATTAATTCTATTTATAGTTAAGCCAAATGAGCGGGGTTCTGCGCAGTTTTTGTAACTCACCCGAGCAGTGCATAATGTGCATAATGTGCATAATGTGCATAATGCACTAAAAAACTTTCAGATTAGGGACAACCACCGCCGGCAACCTAGGGACAGAGATGTGTACATATGTGTACATTTTTAAAAATTTTTCTGGCATGAAGTCCGTCGACCCAGCGTTTGCAGGGGACAAGAAGGGGTATTTAAGCGTTGCGGTGCCCCGTGCTAGGGACGAAAAAGCGGTTTTCCGGTGAAAATTTTTTCGACCATGGTTTCGGCCGCGGCTGTGCCGAACTAGTGTTCGCTTCTCCCTACGTACTCGACCCCATCTAGGGCCTCGGCTATCTCTTTGGCCCTTGTCCTGACGGTTGCCGCGCACACCCTGAAGGCCTTGGCTACGTTTCTTATCTTGACCTTCATACCCCTCTTCTCCGATACATAGAGCAGGGCCCCAGCCGCCAGTCCCCTCCTGGACTTTCCTTGCATCGAGGTTATACCGGCCAGCCTCCTGTACACGGTCATTGCCTCCTCGCACACGTCGCTCGGTAGCCCCAGGCTGGCGCAGGCGATCGTGTACTCGTCCTCGGCCCTGGAAGGCCTCCTGAGCTCCGGGTACCTCTTCTGTATCTCCACGACGCACTTGGCCACGTGGGTCTTGAAGGACTCGAAGGTCATGCTCGTCGGGGCGAAAGTCCACAGGTACGCTAGGTCGTTCCTGGCCCTAGCGGCCGCCCCAGACGCCCTAACTCCGTACTTGAGGATGTAGGCGGCGGCGTAGGCTATGGCTCCCCTCCACCTCCTTATCCCTGAGTTCGAGCACACCTCGGCGACCTTCATCTTCTCCTCATCGGTCAGCCCCATATGTTCGTGTAGGTAGCCGGCGTACTCCATGCACTCCGGCAGGATCCTGACCCTCTTCACGGATACTACTTCTCCACCCACCTCTCGGTCACCCCCATCACGAACTTCTTGTCGGGCATCAGGGACATGAACTCCGGGAACTCGTACGCCGCCTCCTCGATAGTCCTCATGTAGTCGTAGAGCGTGTACGCCTTCAGTCTATCAAGCTTGACCTTTATCTTCCTGAACCACATATCCAAGTTCTTCTTCTTACCTGGGTACCTATCGTACATAACCCTCTCTAGGTCTAGGAGGATAGAGTAGAGCCGGGCTTTGAGGGTTGAGATACTGTAGTAGGCATCCCTATCTCTACTTCCTTTCTCCATACGTCTACCCCGAATCAGGTCTGGTTTAGGAGTTAAAAAACTCTACTAGGTATCTAGGATATATACGGAAGCCTAGCGGGTCAGCTCGTCGTACACCTGCATGACCAAGGGGTTACTGAGGAACTCCTCAAGAATGGATACCACATCCTCATCAACGCAGACCTCACCGAAAGACCTCACGGCCTCCGCGCAGTCCGCAACTATGTTCGTGAATCCGTACTTTACTCCCCTCGAAACAACCCCAACCCACACGCCGCTCCTCCTTTCGTAGGCGTAGAACGTCCCAACAGGCTCTCCCTCTATGGACAACCTCCTGAGTACCGTCCTACCGTCTACTTCGGCCCTCATGACGGACATCTCAATTCCGTGAGCGGTTGCGGCCTCGAACACCTCTAGGGCTTTCCCCTCCCCCAGAACCCACCTGGCTATGTGGTGTCTGACCGCGGAGACCTCCGGGGACAGCTCCAGCCCGTAGACCTCTTGACTGGCGGTGTCCACAACTATCGGTTGAGTGATCGATAGGTCGACGACCTCATTAGACCCCCAATATATCCTGAGCCTTGGTACGCACATACCTCCCAGGTACTCGGATAGAGCTGTTCGGTTCAACGCTATGGATACTACCTTACCGTATAGGGGTAGCACGGCGTCCCCTGGGAAGTAGTTCGGGGGGTGGATCACGACCCTATCCTCCTCCCTGGTCGCCAACAGCTTACCGTAGGCGGAGAGAGACCCCTCTCTCGACTCCACCTTGTAGTACCTAGTTCCCCCCAGCTCAGCGTCCTTTCCTGCTAGGAAGCTCTTTATGACGCATTCAACCGTACCGCAGGTGTGTACCAACCTCCTACCCCACCCGCGTCAGACCCCCGATACCTCGAGTAAAAAAGTGGTGGTTAGGCTTTACGGGTTGGGTACCTCAGTCCTTCACTATCTCTATCTCTGGGGGTACGGACTCGAGCTCGACAGCCTTCCTCAGGGCGTGCGAGAGTATCACGTTGATCATCGGGTGCCAGTACCCCTTCGTGTAGCACCACGGTGAGGGCTGTGTGGTCGAACCGGACACCCTCAACCCCATGATGTCTTGGACGACGGCGCCGGTCACGGACTCACGGTATACGATCATGTAGACCCTAGGGAATACCAGGTTGTCGTACTTTTTCGGTATTCTGGTCTTGACGGGCATTGACTCTATGGCGCTTGCCAGACTGAGTAGGGTCGAAGATCGTATAGTCCTCTCGGATGAGTCCACTATTATGAAGGGTGCGGACGTACTTGGCCTGGTGTTCACCACTACATGCGGCATGTGGAGCCCCGGCATGGCCTGGGATGTGTTGCTCAATCGTACGGCCTCTAGGGCTACGTCCCCGTGGTAGTAAAAAAGCCGGTGATTGGGTCAAGCGGGTGTGGTGCTACGGCTCCAGCTCCTCGATGGCCCTATCCAGCTCCTCCTTCAGCTTCTTGACCTCGATGTATAGGTTCTCGGCGTAATCCACCAGGTTCTCGCCGATCCTCACCAGCTTCTCTATGGACTGGAGCACCTTGCTGTCGAAGACGCTGGTCAGGATCTTGGCCGTCTCGGCCAGGATGGCGTCGAAGTCCTTGGCTATCGCCTTCCTGATCTCCTCGGTTAGAGTCCTCAGGTCGGAGTTCTTCGTGCGCACCGTTACGGGGTACGGAGCCGATAGCGTTACTATGAAGTCTCCCCAGCTCTTGGTCTCGACCACCTCGAGTATGCACTCGCCTGTCAGACACCTGTGGACGTTCTTCCATTTCCTCTTCAGGATCGAGATCTCGTCGGCCGCCTCCCTGATGGAGTCTAGGTTCACTCCACTCAGGATTATCCTGATCTTCTCGACGGCGTTCATTATCTCGAGGGCTCTCTCCACTACGTCGGGCTCCACGGCCTCGACCTTCTCCTTGGGTGCGGGCTCTACTTCGGGCATACCTACAGCCCCGGGTACCCAGTTAAAAAAGTGTTCCACTTTGCGGGGTCGGGTTTTCCCCTGGTTGTCTAGTCTATCAGCTCCCTTATCGCCTTCTCCATCTCTCTGTATAGCTTCCTCACCTCCTCCTCTACGTCGTCCAAGCGGTGCCTCAGGTGCTCGTTCGTACTGATCACCTTGTTGAGCTCCTCCACAACGCTGTAGGTCAGGGCGTCGTTTAGAGTGTTCGCGGTCTCCATAAGGAACACGTTGAAGTTCTCAGCGACCTGTTTCCTGAGTAGCTCGCTTACCTGGTTGATGTCTCCGCTGTCTACCTCCATGGTTATCGGGAACGGGGCTCTAACCCTGACGATGTACCTACTCCGTGCTCCTCCCTCGGTCACCTCGAACACACACCTACCCATGAGGCAGTCGTAGATGCTCCTCCAGCTGTTCTTTATCCGTTCTAGGGCCTCCAGGGAGGGTTTGAGGGAGTTTAGGTCGATCTTGGACAGCATTGACCTGATGCGCTCCAGTTCCTCGATTATCTGGCGCATCCTTTCGGCCAGCTCGATCCTCTTGGGCTCTTCGGTGGCTTCCGACACAGGTGTTCCCCCGGTGTACACGCAAAAAACCTAGTATACAAGGGAGGCGATCGACTTGAGCCGTGTCACGACCTCGACGATCTTCCTGCACGCGTCCTGGTACTTCTCGCTGAAGAACCTGCAGTCCGGGGTATCTATGTCTCGTATGGCCTCTGCGTACTCGTCGGTTAGGTTGATCAAGACGCATTCCTCTACGTCGCTTAGGTTGGCGTCCTTCCTGACGTACATGAGCACCATGGCCTCCGTATCGAGTATGCCGTAGTGCCTCTTTGACTCGTAGATGTATAGGTGTGGGAGCCCTCGAGCGACAGAGGACGTTTTTGCTAGGACGTAGAGGTAGGCGTCTATGCCTTCCTGTGTGTCAAGGAGTAACAGCTTGAACGCATCTTCACCACACCGGAGAACCATCGGTCGCTACCTCCACATCGGCTCGAGCTACTCGTCCTCGGGCTTTGGGTACTCCATGCTCTGAACCACTCTCACACCCACCTACTCCTGGGGTTTCCACACCGACCACTCGATCCACGCTGGTACCGCGGCTCCTCAGTCCGTGAACACGTTGATCGTTAGAGCGTCTCCCCTAACCTTGATGACCGCCTTCTTAGCATCGTACGCTAGGACGTCGGGTAGGTCTTTTCCGTCGTACCACAGGTAGTCCTCTTGGTAGACCCTCACCTCTTTGGCCCTCAGGACGGTGTCACCCACGACCACGACAACCTCGCCGTTCTCCCTCTTTATGACTATGTCCATACGCTCACCACCCCAGACGCGCCTGGCTGTCTCGGGCGCGGTCTCCGCGGCTTTCTACACTCATTCCTCCTCCCATGGGTGTAGCTCCAGTCCATAGTATCTGGCGTACGACTCGATGGCGTCGCGGAACGGTGCTGGTAAATCGCTGTACTTCAGTTTTCTCTCAGTAGTGGGCGTTACCTCGTGGATGCTCCATCCAACCTTGCCGCTGTTGCTCCTCGAGTATCTCAGAACTAGCACCGGTCTACTGATGACGTAGACGTCCTCACCGTGAGCACCGCTCTTGCTTCTGATCTTTTCGATAGGCTCAACAAGCTGGAGTGTTTCCTCGTCTACCACTATACTGATGGTCAGCCCTGGGTACTTCAGGTTCCTTCGATATGTCTCTCTGAGTACTCTGGTAGTCCGTTCGGGGGTATCCTGCACCCCCTCACGTACGGACGGGGTTGGACTAGGGGTTTGGGACATGTCTTTCCCCGTGTGTACGCAAAAAACCCTACTCGACTAGGGATAGGATGGCCTTCATCTGCGCTAAGATCTCCATCACTTTTCTGCAGAGCTCTCGGGATCCAGGTAGCAAGAAGGTTACGTTCTCGCAGTCCACCAGGTCTATGTAGCCCAAGTACTTCTGGGCCTTGTACAACAGGTTCTCCAACATATATCCTATTATATCGCTCATGCTAGCATCCTTCCTCACGGACACGTACACGCTGCTCTCGGTATCGTATATACAGTAGAAGTTCTTGGTCTCGCATATATACATTTTCTCGGTGTAGTTCGCGTATACCCAGACCAGCATATCTGACTTGCTCCTGAGTATGGCCAGGAGTAGCCTCTCGTTGTAGGGATCTACTTCCATCATCTTCAGAGGCGCTAAGTCCTTGGGTCTCGAGGGGTGAGGCCGCCTCTCGATCTTCTCGGCTAGACACTTTATCATGTTGTAGTACCTGTTTATAGTGTCTCCCTTCTTGAATATCTTGCTCAGTACATCGTATAGCTCATCTATCCTATATATTCCGCACACGCTCGGTAGGTTGTCGTTCACTATCTTGACCCTCGGTAGGTAGGTGACGTTTCCGTACATCCTCAGCCATGCGTACCTCGTCTCCCACTTCATGTTGGAGTACTTCGCCCTCAGGGCCCTCCTAGCATCCCTCAGTCTGTCCGTTACGACCACGTAGTTGTCCGGCCTGAAGACCACGTATATGGGCATATGCCCCCCGGTCTAGTCAAAAAAGGGTTTTTGGGTTTAGGTCTAGTGGCTCGTTGTGCTAAGACGCCAGTAGGTACACGTGCCACGCCTTCATGATGCTCTCTGGGTTAGACTCGAGGTCTTCGAACATCCACCTATCCCTCTCGTTTATGCTCTCGAACAACATCCTGGCCTCATCTTTCGACAGCTTGTACCACCAGTTCAACTTGTGTCCTGCCGGCCTCAGGTAGACGTCGCCGGTGTCGGCGTTTACCGCAACGGTCACCCTCCCGCTGTACACGCTGTATAGTCCAATCAACCTCCTGACTACGTCTACGTCCGCGGTGGTCTTAACGAACACGTACCTTCCGGAGAGGAATCTGTGTAGGCTCACCTTCCGTCTGTCCGGTCGGAACAAGGTGTAGGGTATACTGTAGACCAGTCTTGGGCCCTCGATGACCTCACCGCTCGTTAGGTCTACGACCACGGGACTAGTGAGCGGGTAGCATTGCCTCGGGTAGTAAGTAAGCTTCACCAGACACAGTACCCCATCTTTCTCTACCGTGTACAAACGCTCCAGCGGGCCGTACCTCACCACCACGTATAGTCTGCTTAGCGTTAGCTTCGTGTGGCGTTTACAGGCGTCTAGGATTAGCTTGTTCCCTCTCACGTGGGCTATCAAGTTGCCGTGTAGGCGCCATTCGTAGTTCTCTACTTCATCAACGTAGGTATGGGTTCTGCGTATACCGCATGTACCCCTGCAGACGTAGCTTTTACCGCTTCCACCGCCCCAGAACCTTAGCGATAGGATTAGAGTGTCCATGGGCACGGGAGACCCCGGTGGGTATGGAAGGAAAAAGGTGTTGGACTCGGGGTGTCTTCACCAGACGTCTATCTTTATGCTCCTGAGGTAGGACGGTGGCTGTCGGGAGGTCGTTACGGCCACGATCCTGTTCCTGTACTTCCTCAGTAGTCTCTCGGCTCTTTCGTCGTATAGGTCTCCGATGTGCCAGTCCGACAGTATCACTATGTTGTCGGCGTTACTGTAGGACTTATCCACGAGCTCGAGCGCGGGTAGTATGAGCGTACCGCCTCCTCCCCTGATCTTCACCTTGTTTATGTCGCTGGGTCTATCCAGCTTGGTCGGCTCGTATACCGTGGCGTCCCAGGGTACCACCACGACCTCGCTCTTCTCCCTCAGTATTCCGTATACCTCGCCTATGAACTGCGCCAGCTCTTTGATGCTTATGCTCCCTGAGGTATCCACCATCACCACAGTCCTGGCCTTCCTTACAAGCTCCTTGCCTGGGAAGTCGGGGTGCTTCCTAGACGGCCTCGACCAAGTCCTCTTGACGTTGCTCCCTGCTAGGTGCTTCTTGAGTAGTTGCTTCCAGTTGGTTTTGGGCTTGAGTATCTCGCTCAGTAGTCTATCAGCGTACGCCGGAGTCCTCCCAATGCTCTTGGACACCATGTAGGAGTCTAGGAACTTCCTCACGATCTTCTCACCTATCCTCTCGTCGGCGTCTGGCTGTCTCTCTATGTCTTTATCGTCTCCATCTCCCTCGTTCAACGCCTCGTTTTTCCCATCGGAGCTCCTGCCGCCCATTACGTCGCTCTCGGCCGGCTCGCCGTTGACGTAGCTGGGTATGTGTCCTTCACGTATCCCCCTAACCCTCAGCATCATCTCTATGAGGTTCTCGAGAGTCTCTCGCTCGCACACCTTCTCGGGGATGTCGAAGCTCTCTAGGTCTGCGCACCTGACGGCGTCTATGGTGGTATTGAGGGAGCTCTGACCCAGTCGGGTGTTCACCACGGCGTCCGCCACGTAGTTCACTAGCCTGGCTACGGCTTCGTCGCTCGCCTTACCTGTCAGCCTCCTGATTATGTTCTTCGCCCTCATGGGGTGCTGTAGCACTATGTGTAGCATCTCGTGCGCCAGTACGTAGGCCTGCTGTTGCGGCTCCAGCTCTGAGAATTTCTCTGGGTTTACGTATATGTTGAGTCCGTCCGTACTGGCTACGGGTACGTCGTCCTTTGCGTAGATCCAAGTCCTCTTGAGCATCAGACCAAGTAGAGGCTCTTTCAGCAGTATGTAAGCTATGGCGTTCTTCGCGCTCTCCCTTAGGGTACCTGTGGACATACACGTAACCCCCGTGTAGGGTTCAAGCAAAAAAGGGTTTTACATGTAGAACGGGGACAAAGTCTTGGCCAGACCCTCCCTAACTTCGCCGAACTCCTTTAGGAACCATAACCTCTTGCTCTTTTCCATGAATAGCACCATTATCATCAGCATCTCTTTGTCTGCTTCGAGCATGTACTTCATCAGGTTCGCAAACCTCTTTATTTCCTCCCTGCTCTTCTGGGCGATGGCGTTTAGCACCAGTATCTTTCCCTCGATCCTGAGGTTGGAGTAGACCGCTGGGTCTTTGGATACGGTCTCCAACACGCTCTCCACGTCTAGCTTGGTTTTGAGTAGAGCTAGGAACTTAGAGCCGACGGTCTTCCCCAGCCTCCCTATTACAACCTCTTCCTTGAATTCCTCGCTGTCCTTGAACTGGTGTAGTAGTACTGCGAGCTCTGTCCAATTCCTTGGGGTGGGGTAGTTGTCTTCGTCGCTCTCGGGCACCTTTATCAGGTCTTCGGGGTACACCTTGAGGTAGGCGGCGGTCAGCTTCTCCCATCTATCGCCGTACCTTTCCTCCATGTACCTTACCCATTCATCAACCGTCGGCGGGTCTACCCTAGTTATGGTTAGCCTACTCCTGAGCGGCTTGGGTAGAGTCCTCACTATCTCGCTCCAGTCGCCTGGGTTTCCGGCGCACACTATCTTGATCCTGGGGGACAGCTTGAGTATCCACGACGCCTCCTTTTCCTGTATTATAGAATACAGCATGCTTATCTGGTCGTCCCTCTGCACGTTACTCAGTTCGTCTATGAACAGCACTCCCTCGACGTCGGGGATACTGAGAACCTTGAGAACCTTGGGCGGTAGGAACTCTATGTAGCTACCTCGTTCCCTAGGAATGCCTAAGTCCTCTGGGAATACGTGGGTCGCTATGATCCTGTAGTAGACGTAGTAATCCCTCGGGTTTCTCAGTACGCTGTCTAGCTCTTCCTCGCTAGCCTCTCTGAGGTCTATGAACTTCTTCCTCTTTCTTTCGGCCTCCTCTACGGTTTTCTGCTTTATTATCTCTGTTTTCCCTATGCCTGGTGCACCTACTAGGTATAACTTATCAATTATCTCTATACTTGTAACCCTAACCATACGAGACCCCGGCTGGGGATAGAGTAAAAAGGCTTTAGGTTAGTGTCAGCATCAGGTACGCCTGTAGAGCCCTCAGAGGTCTGACCACACTCGCCTCGCACGTGCTGAGGTCGGTCTTAATGAACTTCTCTAGGTAGTATGGTTCTGGCTCAAAGTACTTCACGGCGATCTCCACGGCCCTCTCGGGTTCTTTCTCTATCATGTCTAGGTACTCTTTGGAGAACCATATGGCTGTGGCGCGGTCTAACCATACCTTCACGGTCTTTCCGTACTCCAGCACGATCGGCTCTCTACTCTTAGGATCCCTACACACCACGTTGTCCCTCCTAGTCGCTGGGGGCCTGTTCCCACTTATGAGCACTAGGTACGGAAACCGCCGCTTGGTGGCACTCGACATGGGCTCCCCGATAGAGTAAAAAACTTGTTTGGTGTTAAGCTAGCTTAGGGTGAGCATCAGGTATGTTTTTAGCTCGCGCAGTAGCTCACACTCCCTCAGGCTACATCCGTTGAAGTTTAGCCGCATGAAGTCCTCTACGTAGTACGGGTGTTCGCTGAAGAACTTGGTTGCCAGCTCTATCGCTTTTTCGGGTTCGCTCTTTATCATGTCTAGGTACTCTCTCGAGAACGATATTGCCCTATAGTCGGTTATCCATACCCATATACTCCTGCGGAAGCCGCTTATCCTCGGGTTTTCGTACAACGTGACGGAGTGCCTCAGGGCCGGGTTGCCCTCGGTGTACACAAGCTGCATGTACTCCACTTTCCTCGGCCGACTCTCAAGCTTGTACTTGTGGACGGACGTGTTGATCAGGTTCCTGTAGAAATACTCTGCGCTCAACTCGAGCGCTCTTTTCACGCAGTCGCCTATCTGTTCGACAGTCCCATAGGTGTTCCTACACCTCCGCAGGTTGTCGCCTACGATCGATATGATCGCGTCTTTGTCGATCACGGTTCCGTACTGCTCCAGCCATCTCTTCCTCTTTTCGTAGTCCATTAGGTAGTACTTGGTCAGCATACTCCTCAGACCCTTACGGCTGTCAGTTATGACTATGTAGCCGTCTCCGCGGTATACTGCGTACTTTGTTTGACCGGGTTCCTCGCCCATGGGATCCCCCGCTGGTTATACACAAAAAACTGGGTTGGGCTTGAGAGAGGGGTCTCTCTACTCCCTAACTACCTCCACTAGGGCTGTGAAGCTGTACTGGCCGGCAGGGTTACAGCTGGGGCTCTCCCTGTAGTACACCTTGATGGTGCTCGGTAGGTCGGATACCTTGGTGTACTTAAGCCTGTGCTCGTTCCTATAGCTACTCCTGTCGTACCACTCGCCTGGTAGGTAGTTGCCGCTGGCGTCGGTTACTACGAGCTTCCACTCTCTACAGGATCCCCAGGTCTTGCGGTAGTACGTCAGTATATGGTTTTCTCTCATATCTTCGTCTTTCGGCACAATCACCTTGATAGCGATACTCTTCACTTCGTCATCGCTCACGTTATACTTTTTTATTATTTCTCTAACTATAAACTTTACTTGTTCCGGGGTCTTACTCATAGAGCACCCCGCTGTTTGGAGTAAAAAACGGGTTTAAACATATGGGATATATAATGGTGTGATACGCTACAGCCGCAGTACTTGCTTCACTATCTCGAGAATGGTGGGGTAGTAGAACATTAGGTTTGATACAGCATCCTTTACGCTATCTCCGCTGATCATTATCTCAAACTCGTTGCCACAGCGGCAGTAGTCGCCTTCGCATGGTATAGAAGTCGTGGTTACTGATACTTTTTCAGTAACTATTGATACGTCTACGTCTGCCACACACTCCCTGTTTACTTCCTCCAAAGCGTTTTCATAGCACTCATTAAACTCTTCCTCGCTCTCGGAGTGGCTACACGTTTCACTTATCTCCATGTACTTATCAGTTATTGCCAGGTCTATTGTGATCACTACTCTATCCTCTTCCACGATAAGCCCTAGATCATAGCTAACATCTCTCTCTAGCTCTCTCTCTAGCTCGCTGTTGTATTCGTCGAAATACTCTTTTAACTCTGGCATAGTCTTTATCTTGTCAAACACTTCATATAGATACTCTCTTTTTTCTGATTCATAGCTTAGGTTAAAGCTCTTAGCCAGCTCATTCTCTACTTCACTTACTCTACTTAATATAATCCAGGGGTCTACCACGCATATCCCCCGGGCTCGCTCGGTAAAGCCCTCACTATACCCCCGTGGTGATAGAACTGCCAATGCCCCGCCTCAACAAAAAAAGGATTGAGTTTAGGGTTTAGGTGTAAGAAAAATCTAGCGAGATCTCTAGGTCTTTCTTTATGGCTAACCTAAGCAGTAGCACCTTTACGTGCATCGGTAGCTCTTTTAGTGTAGCCTCTTTTCTCTCATTGGTTGCTGGGTCGTAGTACTCAGCACTCCAAGATACTCTACCGCTGTTACTCTTTTCGTAGGTTATAACGTATACTGGCTTATCAACAGCATATATGTCGTATCCGTGGGCTCCGCTTCTACTTCTCTTTTTTTCTACTGGTTTTAATAGCATTGCTGTGTCGGCTTCTATTACAAAACTTACTGTCTCACCGGGATACTTTATGTTTTTTCTATACGGCTTCATATATAACCCCGCGGTCGGCCGGCATACTCCCCGCTGGCCGTATCTTCATGCTCCCCGGTTGAGTAAAAAAGAGAATTAGGTTAGGGTTTATGGCTGGGGTACTCGCTAGGGGTCGGGATACGGCAGCGAGGCTAAGAACTCGAATAGGTCGATCTCAACTATATACCCATTACCTGAATTCGTTCTAAAGATAGCCAAGTCTGGCGGGATAATGTAAACTTTGGATCCGGTGTTTGTTTGCCAAACATAAACGTTAATCCTCTCGAGTACCGCAAAATCCTTTATCTCCATTTTTTCAACATAGTACACTCCACTAAGTTTTTTCAATACGTTCTTGGGTGCCGTTCTTAGTATAGACTCTAGTTGGCTAAATCGCTTACTCAATATAAACGCTAAGAACGGGTCGCGGGAGTCAAAGGGTTCTATTAGGGTATACTCGCCGTTTAGATACTCCATAGTGGAGTCTACTATTACTTTTTTTACACTATATGGTTCCATACATTTCCCCGATAGACAGCATACCCCGGTTTAACAAAAAAGGGATTGGGCTTTGCTTAGCGTATAGTATAGTCAGCGTATGTCGAAAACCAACGCCTCACTGGTAAACTCTCCGTAGTATGTTACGCTAACCTTTTCTCTCTCTATAGTAGTAGACATATCAACGTTGTTTGAAAACGCTATAGTTTTGCCGTCGAGCGGCGCAATTCTTACTTTAATCCTCAGTAACTTTATTAGGCCGTTATTGTACATATTACTCAATTCCTCGCTAGTCAATACTTTACCCTCGGGTAGTCTAGTAAGTAATTGAATAACAAATAGCTCGTCTTTATCACTAAGCTTTATCTCAAATCTATTTGGCGCGAGATTTGTTGAGCATAGAGAGTTTACCAAGTCGGTAGTCGCCTTATGGCCAATAGCGTTTATGGCAGTGTTTATGGCTGAGCAGAACTCGCTTATTGATTGTGGCTTAACGAATAGCCCTAATCCTGTTGGGCTGTTTAATTCAAACATATTTAAGCTTATACTGTTTGTGAGGTATTTCATATACGTACCCCGGCGTAGATTAAAGAAAAAAAACTATAAATCGTAGCACTCTGGGGTAGCGGATACGTAGAACTCCGCTACCCCCAAGCATAAATAGTAGTTATTCTCATGTTCTAACTTTTCTAGTTTGTAGTAATTAAGGTGTTTATAGCTAATGGCGTTAGTATTGTATTTTCTTTTGTATAGTTCATATTGTATTTTGAACTTAAGGGATTGTGGAATTCTAGGGTTTTTTAGTGCTTGCTCTAAAAACTCTGTGTCGTAAATATGTATTAGAGTTGGGTTTACATAAACCATTTTTATTTCCCCGATTAAGAGAAAAAGGAAATTACGGATTAGGTTGAAAAATATTTAAAGTATATTATAAAAGTTTGATTATATCTAAAAACATTTTCTCTATTCTTTTATTTTCAGCATTGAGTTTATAACTAATTCCAAATAGCGTGTTAAACTTTATCTCTAGTTCCGAATTTCTATACTTTATTATCAAAGTTGTTGGTATTGTAGGTGTGTCTATGTATAGTATTTTTGCGGTTTTAGGGAGTATTATCTTTTGATTTATCATATTTTTCCCCGGCTAAGCAAAAAAGTTATTGTTTAATGTAGAGAATTTTTAACTCGGCCATTAATTTTTGTCTTTTTCTAATGCTATATAGCTTATGGCTGTTTTTCTTAACATACTTAATTAACTCATATTCCTTTAGCATCTTTTTAAATAATTCTGGTATAACGTATTTACTTATCCTGTATATCCCGTTTTTCCTTAGATCGTCGCTCAATAGTTTAATTACTTTTTCGATATCATTTTCATACTTACTATATAAAAAGAATAGCTCTTTATCTCTTGGTAATTCTTCCATTAGAATTCTTTTAATTTCATTTTTGTCTACGTAAATACTGGTGTTATCAAATAAGCCGTACCATTTTTCTCTTAAATGTTCCAATTCTTCTAGATAGATTATTATAGCTAATTCATGATCACTCATTTTAACCCCCGCTTTGTCGGGCCGCGGTGCACCCCCGCCCCCCCAGTTCGGGTTTACCTTACTGGGGGGCTTATAGGCCTCGCTCCCATGGGGCGATTGCTCGCCCCATGATCATAGCTACGCCTCTAGGGGGCGCGTGGGGCACACAGGGCCCGCCCCGCGGGCTATCCGCGGCCCGCACCC
>Ga0209394_1000412_pt1 | contig 34576 bp, 31 predicted proteins | sample JNZ201metaG_FD_184122 | JGI IMG/M metagenome (GOLD analysis project Ga0209394, IMG submission 184122) | Hot spring microbial communities from Jinze hot spring, China to study Microbial Dark Matter (Phase II) - JNZ 20120812A (SPAdes) (version 3) ...
GGAGTATGGAGGCAAATATACTTCATCATGCAGGAGGAAGAATATTTACAACCATTAAATATATTAAAGCATAATAGCATCCATCAATCAACTAAAATATCAATACTACTCTATAGCTTATGTCTGGAAGTATAATATTAGTACAGGCCTTCCTTACAGCATTTACTCTACATCTCCTCCTATTTTCATACTCACCCATAATTCCACTAGTTATTAGAGAAATGGGAATAACATATGCTGAAGCAGGATTTATATTTTCAATCTGTATTTTAGCAGTTATATTATTACGAATACCTTGGGGGTTTATAATTGATTGTATTGGTTTTATGGCTACAGTAAAGATGGCTATGATACTTATTGGAGTTTTTAGTCTTCTAAGAGGCTTCTCCCAGGGCTACTATACTCTACTATTTTCACAGCTACTTCTCGGAGCTGGATTTGCAGCTATTCTACCATGTCTAGCTAAAATCGTGAATGTAATGTTTCAGGATAGGACAGGATTTGCTACTGGAATCTATGTTGCAGGATTTCCTGCTGGTGAACTTGCAGGATTAGGTTTAACATCCTATCTACTCCTAGCATTAAATGGAAATTGGAGAATAGTATTTCAAATATTTGGATTATGGAGCCTTACCCTAGCAGTATTATGGTGGCTAGTAGATAGGAGAATTCTAATAAGGAAAACATATATAGGCAATCATCCTAAATGGAGATTTAAAAACCTAATTAAACTAAAACAACTCTGGATACTAACTGGGCTATGTATATGTTCAATGGGATGCTACGATACAATTCTAGCATGGCTTCCAAGCATACTAGAAATTAAGGGAATACCAGCTATGGAGGCAAGCATTACTACATCAATATTTCCGCTAGGATTCCTACTTTCCGGACCGGTTATAGGTACATTATCTGATAAAATAGGGTTAAGAAAGCCATTCATATGGATACTTGGAGCTACTAGCATAATATTCATAACGCTTATCCCATACACCATCCGAACACTACTATGGATATCTATACTAGTAGTAGGGTTTACTTTATCGGGAATTTTAACATTAACCCTCATTATACCAACAGAGCATTCAGAGTTTTCCGGACTTGTAGGTGGAACTGTTGGATTAATATCTTCAATTGGTAATATAGGATCCTTCCTATTCCCTGTTATTGTAGGTTTCCTAATAGATAATACGGGATCACCAGCTCCACCACTAATACTTCTTGCTATAATATCCGGAGTAACAACAATACTAAATCTAGCAGTTAGAGAAACTGGAAAAAATAAACGTTTAGAATAGTTTAATCTAAACTCTAAAGACGGAACTCTGTAAGTTTATGTGGAGATATACATAGTTAATGACTATAGCATATAGGGTAGTATAGCAATATTCTTATCATATTACTAATATACGACTTTATGACTTTAATAAAGAATATTGAAGCATACGTATTATGTGCTAAGCTTGAGAAATTGAAATTTCTTCAATTTCCCCACAACTGAAGAAATTAAAATGCCTACAATGCTTTTAGGTCATGATAACGTTTATCAACTATCAAAAGAAGATCTACGAGCATCAAGTATTAATACTGCAGCCATAACCGGCGTAAAACTTGCAGGTTTCTAACTTTACTAACAGTTTTAATAGGAGATCAATCCAAATATGGGAAAGCTTGAAAGCTAGGCAACACCTAGAATCTTAATGAACTTAGTATATAGTTAGCATACAATATTAACTCTTCAACCACATGTATTCTACATTACTAGATTTATGGAGCCTTATAGCTTATGGAAAACTATTTATTTATCTGAGTTTAAGATTTTTATGAGTGGAATTGTTGATGTTCTTATTAGAGATTGCTTAATTGCAACTATTAATAGTGGAGTTATTGATCATGGATTTATCGCTATTAATGATGATCGAATACTAGATTTCGGTAGAATTGAGAATTGTCGTTACCATGGTGAAACCATAATTGAAGCTAAAGGCATGGTAGCAATGCCTGGATTAATAAATCTACATACGCATTCACCGATGACTTTACTTCGAGGAGTAGCTGAGGATCTTCCTTTAGATAGATGGCTTAGAGAAGTTATCTGGCCTATAGAGGCTAATCTTAAACCTGAAGATGTTTACTGGGGTGCAAAGCTAGCATGTATTGAAATGCTGAAATCCGGAGTTACATGTTTTAACGATATGTATTTCTATATGGATATGGTTGCAAAAGCAGTTGAGGAGACAGGTATTAGAGCAGTATTATCTCATGGTATAATAGGGGTTGGTAAACCTGATGGAGGATTAAAGGATTTAGAGGAGGGATTAAAATTTGCACTTGAAAATAGAGGTAGGGGAAATGGAAGAGTACTTACAGCTCTAGGTCCACATGCAGAGTATACTGTCCAACCAGAACTATTAGCAAGAATAGCGGAATACTCTGGAAAATATGGTTTACCAGTGCATTTCCACTATGCAGAGTCGAAAGAACTACTTGAAGATACATGGAGGAGAACTGGTGAAAATCCTCTTAAAAAATATGACGAAATCAATCTATTAAATGATAGATTAACTCTAGTTCACTGTATATATTTAGAGTTGGAGGATATAGATCTACTAGCTAAGAGGAAAGTATCTATAGCTTACAATCCAGTATCGAATGCAAAACTAGCTCAGGGGATTGCTAGAGTTAGGGAAATGATAAGGCATGGTATAAATGTAGGTATTGGAACTGATGGCCCAGCCTCAAACAATACACTAGATCTACTTAGAGACTTAAGATTTGCATCAATAATTCAGAAAGCAAAATATCTGGACCCAACAGCTTTAAGTAGCTTAGAAATTCTAAAAATGGCAACAATAAATGGAGCTAAAGCCTTAGGTATTAATAATGATATAGGGGATATAGAAAAGGGGAAAAAGGCAGATATTATCCTGCTAGACTTGAAATCACCATATCTACATCCAGTCCATAACATATACTCTACAATAGTATACTCAGCATGCGGCTTAAATGTTGATACAGTTATTGTTGACGGTAAAGTACTTGTCAAAAATGGGAAATGCATACATCTAGATGAGGAAGAAATAATGAAGAAAGCAGATGAGAAAGCTCTGGACCTAATTAAAAGATCAATGTAAAAGCTGAAAGCAGGCTTCATCACAAATAATATACCAATACATGTAGATCCACTCTATATTCCTAGTGCCTTCAACAATACAGCCATCATAATTTAGAATCTACTACAACACTCAATACTTACTTAGACTACTACATCATAACAGAGTTAAGAAACCTGAATATGTCTAACTGGATTTTAGAGTTAAGTATAATGTATTATTTTAACAGCTGGATACTTATTTACATAGTTTTAAAATAGTTTTAAATTCCTCCATCATTTAAGAATACTTGGCAAGATATAGCTTAAAGCCAATCTAAACTTGACATAACTAAATGAATTCTAGATATTAAGCCTAGTCAAAATAAGCTTTCAAGCTTCTACATATCATACTATTATTTAATACTACAATCTCAATAAAGACCATACCAATAAGTAAAATATAAAGAATTTATTGCAACACTATCTTCTAAATTGGCTTACTTTTTCCATAACATAGTAAGTAACTAAAGTTGGCAGCATTACTAATTCTTTATTTAATACTTCAAAATAGCTAAACTCCTTAATGTGTCAATTTGATTTATTGAAGTTAGGAGTAACTGTACTTTTAAGTAGAGCTAAATATTTTAAAGAATAAATTCAGAAAATATTCTTTCTTAAAGAGCTTGTCTACTTTTACAGCAACTTGTAGCTGGTGCTGTTGAAATTTCATTTTCGCAGCATGATTTATTTATTTCTACATCAAGTAGCTGTAAAGCTGCAAGAAGACCGGCTTTAATAATTAATTCTGCAGGGATTACTTCGTAAGATTCTTCTCCTACAATAACGGTTTTACACTCGGAAGGGCCACAAACATCACAACATGGGCTCTGACCAGTTTTCCCATTAATCCAATCTTCCAGTAGGCGATCATTAAGCCAAACCTGGTTAGATCGTAAGGGGTCCTTTTTAAACTCTACAACGGAAAGTTCACTCTTTTCCAGTATGACTTCTATTCCCAGTAGAGTGAGAAATTGCTTAAGGCTAGAAACAGCCTTTTCAAGCTCCTCTTCTGTTAACCTACATCTTAAACATGTTTCCCCTTTAAGTACTAACCGTTGCCATCTAATTTTTAGAGTTTTCCTCTTCTCCATTTTATTCATCCTATCTGTAGTAGTTGGGTTTCACCTAGGCAATATATAAACTTAACTGTAAATTCTCATATTATATCTTTAAAGTTTAAGCATACATTTCATGAAATATAGGCTTTATGAACTTAAATATTGATATTATATGAGTTGATAGCTTAAGCAATAAAGCTACTTTAGAAAAGCTTAAATAAGGCTTAAAGCTAGCTCTTTAGATAATATTTTAGAGTTATGAGATTTAGTATCTATTTAAACTCTGCGACTTGGAGGTTAAATATTGCTACAATACTATTCTTTACCTTCATCCAGATGGTTATACCGCTTATTCCAAGATATGTATTGATGATAGAGGCATCTCCCTCAATGATAGGGATTGCTGTTTCTAGTATGTCTATAACTGCTATATCTCTAAGACCTTTATTCGGTGTATTAAGTGATAAGTGGATACGTTCATCACTTATGCTTCTCGGAGTTATTCTAGCATCAGTATCTTATGCTTTACTATTCTTCTCAACCAATATATTTACAATAATAATAGCTAGACTTATAGAGGGAGTTGCAGTAGCGTCCTTTATTCCATCATCGATTGCTAGCGCTGTAGATTCTGCACCGAATGGAAAGGTAGGAGAAACACTGGGATGGAGGAGTCTTATGGTAGGTATAGGCTTTACTGTAGGACCTGGTCTCGGAGGAGTAATATCACAGTTTTTCAGTTATAAAGTGACGTTTATTATAGCTTCTCTACTCCTACTACTACTCATACCCTTAATACAAACTTCAAATCCTACTAGGAAACAGTTACCGGAAGAAATATCTATTAGAGGATTAAGTGATAAATACTTTTTAACAGCGTTTTTTAGTCTTATAGTATATGCAGTAGCCTGGATGGGGCTATTAACGTTTCTATCAGCATATCTGAAGCTTTTAGGTTATGGGGATATTGAAATAGGATTCTTTGTCAGTCTGCAAGCTCTATCAAGCCTAATACTTAGAATTATCGGGGGTAAGCTATCAGATAAGTATCCTGAAAGAACAACTTATTTAAGTCTACTCATAATTTCACTTTCATTTTTCATGATCTATATATTCATTACTCCCCCACATCTATACTTGGCCTCAATAGTATTTGGAGTAGGAGTAGGAATATTCATACCTAGCGCTCAGACTTTAGCTCTTGGAAGACAAAGAAGTAGTATAGGCTTTCTTACAAGTATATACACGATGGGAATGGATTTAGGTAATCTTACAGGGCCACTACTTCTCGGCTTACTAGTAGAATATTCAGGAAACTACATGAACGCCTTTCTAACACCATCAATCCTAGTATTTACAGCTAGTATATTAGTACTCTTAATATCAGAAGTTAGCATTAAGACTAAAACTTAACACTACGTAACGGCAAATCATATTAATTATGATTAATAGAATTTAGACTTACCATATGTAGATATGTATTTATAGGCTTCTATTTCATTAATGACTATAATAAGTTTAAACTTTAGTAAAATCAGCAATACAAACTAAGCAAAATCAAAAATATGCAGTAATAGAGTAAATCGGAAAATAAAAATAGATTAATAAGTTTGGATTACTTCTTTTTCTTTTTTTCTTCCGCCTTCTTTTCCTCTTTTTTCTTCTTTGAGCAAGGCAAACTTTTCACCTAAATTTAAAAAGATGAAAAAACTTATAAATTTTATCATGAAAATACATAGTCCTCATATTAATTTCAAAAAGCCATCATTATAGTTTAATTGCGTTTTGCGTAAAATCATTCTATTTTATGCTCTAATTTATGTCAAATATATCCGAAATTCGTGATTAAAGTTACGAATTAAATATGAATGGAAATCAAAATAATTTCTTAGTAATACTAATTCAAAATCATGAAAGTACATCATTATTCTAATTGGGGCACTTATAGACACTAACATGGATATTCATAAATACACTTAGTGCATTATTAACTCTAAATATAAAGTAATACTGAGCTAAAAGTAAATAGAATTCCTATCCATTAAGAAACATTAACAACATAGTAAAAACATAAATCTATAAACTGACTAGCTATAATTTAGTGTCGTAATATTTATTAAACTATTTATAGATAGCAATTTATGAGTAGTAAAGATCTTAGGGCTTTAATAGAGAAGTTAAAGAAGGTATTGAACGTATTATGTGGGAACTGCCCCTACCAAAATGAGGAAGTATGGGTAAATAATAGAGAGATATTCATAAGTAATATAGCTAAGAAATACCCATTTCTATGCAGAAACCCGGAGAGAGCATATTTATGCCTTAAATACTTAAATGAAGCTAAAAAACTAAGAGAGGAAATAGAGCATTCCTATCCTAAAGATGTAGATGATGCATGGATAAAATATATGGAGAAACGGGGATTCAGTAGAGAGGAAATTGTAAGTATGAAGCAGGCAAGCGTAATTGCAAAGGCAACGGAGAGAGTATATCATTACTGCGACCATATCATAAACACTGTAAGAGAAGCTACACGTCTAGTTAAAGTAGTAGAGGAATACATTTCTAGGTAGCCATTATAACATACTAACATTGTAAATATTAGGGAATACCTTAAACATTAATCTAGGCTGGATGATGAGGGATAGTGAAGCGTTTATGAAAATAGAATTTCACGATATCCACTATATTGTCTAGGAGTTAAGTAAGGAGCTTACAAGTAGCATTACGCAGTAAAGTGTAAATACTTCTAATGATCTTTACGGTTTAGAGAAATGAAATACATCTGGAGGATACTAATAGACTATATGGAGTCTTAATATCGTAATGCTTTACTATAGCTAAGATAGAGAAACTTGAGATATAGTTAGAGCTCTAAATCTATTAGGAAGTGTTTAACCTTCTAGAGGCTATTCATAAGCTTAGAAATAGGAATTGATAAAACATATCAAGAGGCTAAGTAGAAATAGTTTAAAAATTAAGCTAGAAAAGACTAAAGGACAATAGGAACTAAGCATTAAGGGCATGTGGGAAGAAGATGATTTTATCTAATTGAAAATTTTCACCAATTCAAGTAAATATATTAACGGATTCATACTAAAGAACAATAGGGATTAAGCTTCTAAATCCATTAAGCCTAAACCATAGTTATAGTGAGCTAACTTAGATTTAGAAATATAATTGTATTCTTGATAATGCTTCTTTTACTCTTTCCCTATCTATCTCTATACTGAGTAGGTTAAGTATGTTAAGTATTAAATTCTCTACACCATCTCCTTTAAGAGCACTAATCATTAATGGATTTTCGACTCCAAAGCTTTTTAACATGTTGATAACATGATTTAAACGATTTAAACCTATCATATCCATCTTGTTTATCGCTACAATGATTCTACTATTATTTCTAAGGATTGTACTAACAGTTTTATAGACGTATAGTTGGCTTTCAAGAGGATAATAGCTATCTTCTCTAGGATCTATAAGGAAAACCATTACTGTAGCTAAATGATTAATTGCTGCTATTGCTTTTCTCTCAATCTCGTTAAGATCCTCTAATGGTCTATCAAGAATTCCAGGAGTATCCATTATCTGAAGTCTTACAGAATTCATTAGTTTTAAATGGCCTAGAATAACATTCTTTGTTGTGAATGGATATGGGGATACTTTAGGCTTAACTGTTGATATTTTCCCAGTAAGTGTTGACTTACCTGTTTGAGGCATACCGGCAATAACTATAATTGGTTCCTCAGGGTTTATACATGGAGTAGACTTAAGTATACTTACAGCTTTATCTAAAACATCAAGATCTCTATCTATTCTTCTAGCAATAGATAGAGACCTACCAATAAATATCCTTACATACTTCTTAGCCTCATCAACATTACTACACTTCCCTAAATTAGCCTTATATTCACTCCAAAGATTACTTAAAACATGAATCATTCGCAAAACCTTTTTCCTACTCTCCTCATAGCTTAGTACACCTCCTATATTTAGAAGCTCTCTATAAAATGGATGGAAGAAACTCCAACTTGGCATCATCTTAACAACACCAAGCCTACTCCTAAGTAGACCATATACTCTTTGAGCCTTAACTACGTATCTCTTAATTGCTTTATTCTTAACCTTTCCTTGAATTAGAACTGGCTTAACATAAATGTTTAAAATTTCCCTTCTAAGATCCTTAAACCTCAAAACATAAATATTCTTAACAAGATCTGGAATACATTTCATCATGAAGCCTAATACGTGGAAATAGTTAAGTTTTACTCAAACATTAAATACTTTACATACTCTAGATTTATTTAGGGTTTATTCCCTTAATTATAGTGAAACCATGGTTAAAGTTAAATTTACCAGAAGGAAACTCATTTGTATTGGTTGTTATGATACTTACATATTTACTCATTTAGAATAGCTTAAGAAATTTAAGCTTATTACTATAGAGTTATTGGCTCTGTAAACTTTAGACACTGCAAGTATATATAGTTAGTAGCTTAAGTTAACAAAGCCGAGTTATGGTTTATCTTAAGCGAATTTAATAAGAAAATGTTAGAGTAGTCAAGCAGAGGTACTGTTATGAGTATATGCTCCAGGGTAAAATTATATGTGTTGCTTTATTGAGCTACAAATACATTTATATCCATAAATTTACTTAATGAATTACTAATACTCTAAACAATAAAGATTTATATAATTGGCTGTAGAATTCATGATATGGGTAAAGTCAGTATGAAAGTCGATGGGTTGCTATGATTTGTAGACTGGTTAAAGAGGGATTTAAGCCTGGAAGTTGTTTAACATTTAGTGAGGGTTTATGGAGGCCTGCATGTGAGGTAACTTTTAGATGGAGAGGGAATATTCCATATAGGCTAATCCATTCATATGCTCATAAGGCTCCTGAACAATATTTATCTATTTATCAATCTGGATGTAATTGGAGTTGTCTTAAATGTCATTCATGGAGATTTACTAAATATGCTTCAGGATATTGGGTTTCACCTAAGGGCATAGCTGAAATAGCTATGGAGTATGTTGAGAGGAATAGAGTAAACATGTATAGAGAAAATAGGAAAAGAATTACTAGCTGGCATGCCCATGAGCTATGTCGTGGATGCGGGTCATGCATACAGAAAGGAAAAAGATCAATATACTGTCCTGGAAAACTATCCATAAATCATATAACAATTCTAGATGATGGAACATATGGTCCAGCTAGAAACATCATATCATTTACTGGCGGAGATCTATCCTGCCAACCTAAATTCTATATTGAATCTACTAGAGAAATTAAGAATCTAAATGAGGATTTATGGGTTCTCCTTGAAACAAATGGTTATGGATTAATTCCTACAACTCTAGATTTATTTGAGGGCTTAATAGATTCCTTCTGGCTTGATATTAAGGCATATGATGAAGAAATACATAAAAAGCTTACTGGAGTATCAAATGAATGGATTCTAAAACTTCCAGCTGAAATCATTGATAGGGGATTTACATTAGAAGTTTCAACAGTATATATTCCGGGATGGGTTGAAGAAGATCAAATAAGGAGAATTGCTGAATTACTTGCTCAAGTAGATCCTGAAATACCATACTCAATAATAGCATTCTTACCTGAAAATAAAATGAGGAATATTAAGCCTCCAAGTTTCAATCAAATGTTTAAAGCTCTTAATGAAGCTAGAAATGTTGGGTTAAAGAATGTTAGGCTAGGGAATTTAGGATTATTCATTACTAAAAATGAAGAATATGAACTACTCCATAAACTGAAAGCAATATAACCACTACAAAATAGGTAGATTGGATATTAATGAATCTGGATATAGCTCCAATAACTAGTTGTTAGGCTGCTTATCCATACGACTCAATGTAGATTTAAACCACAGTAAACACTTAACAAATTAAATCTTCAGCTAACTAGTATCTACATGTTTAAAATTATTAAATATACATCTAAGTAGGCTTACAATCCATCTTTAATGCATTGAGAAATATGGATTTAACATGAGTATGAGTTAGGCTTAAATCGTCCTCTAAAGTTCCATAAGCTATCAATATTTAAATATTTGATTGCTAATTTAATATGTGGCTACTGAAGCTATATTGAAGGATGGAAAACGAGTAAGGCTTAGAGTAGCTAATAAAGATGATGGTGATAAACTCTTGAAAATGTATAAATCACTTAGTGCTGAATCGATTTATAGGAGGTTTCTAGGGTTTACTAAATTATTTCGTACACGCGACTTCAACTATATTGTTAATCAAGTTCTTAGTGATGAGTTTATCTGTGTTATTGCTGAATATAATAATGATATTGTTGCTGAAGCAGATTTACATATTAAGAATAGTAATGAGCTAGGCGTTGTTGTTAGAGATGATTTCCAAGGAAGAGGATTGGGAGAAATTATACTGAAATATTTACTTGAGGTTGCTGGTAAACACGGGATTAAAAGCTGCATAGCGTATACATTTACCTCAAACACACCTGCAATTCACATAGCTCAAAAATATGGATGTAAAATAAAACATCTCGGCGGAAACGAACTACTAATCGAATATAACTCTTCAAGCTAGCCTCTATTTACAGACTTAAATTACCCCTAAATTTAGACCTATATAGCTCCTCCATGCATACCAAACCTATACATATAGAACACCATAGATTCAAAGTATCTACTAGTTAAAACTTTAAATCTTCTCTAAGCTTTAAAGTAGATAGCTTACTTTACTCTACATGTTTTATCCATTCCTTATATTCTCTGAACAGTTTCTCCTCGCTACTCTTCCACTCTAAGTATTTTAACGGTGTTTCCGGATAGTTTAAATATAGCTCTTTCGCATGATCCATGTACTGTTTTACCTTAATAATTCTCATTAACATAAGCGGCTTAACAGTTAACTTCAATATTGATTTTACCCTACTTAAAATACTCTGCCCTATCTCACCTTTATATCCAAGCTCGTTAAGCTCACCGCCATTTATCAGTATTGATTTAAATATATAGTTTAAATCATTATTCTCTAATGTTTGTAGATACATTCTCAAAACGTCTAATGAGGCTTGTTTTGCTCCATATGCCCTATGATATTTACTATGATAGCTCCAAAGCTTCTCTAGATTTGCTTCACCACTACTTAAGGCCTCAGTCAATACTTCCACTGCTATTTTAGCACTTAGCATTGCTGGCCCTATTCCACCTCCATGTAGTGGATTAGCTGTAGATGCAGCATCACCTATGGTCATGAATCCATTCCAAACCATACATGGAATAGGTCTTCTTGTTGGGACAATTCCACCACCGCCATGAACAATCTTATCAATCTTAAATCTTCCTCTTACATATTTATCAAACTGAATTCTCGGATTTAATCCTTTTAACCCTTTCTGAATACCTAAACCAACATTGTAAAGCCCACTTCTCTTAGGGAAAAGCCACCAGTAGCCTCCGGGAGCTACATTGACATTCAGAAATATCCATGCAAAATCATGGTCTATGTTTAAATTACCAACCCATATTTCCCTATAGCATATATTGAAGTCGCTGTTAGGTATCTGTTCTGAAACCCACCATTCCTTAGGTAGAGAACCTCTTACACAAGCTAGAGCACCACTAGCATCAATAACAGTTCTAGCATAAATATCCTTAACATGGCCTCCAGATCTTACAAATATTCCTTTAACCCTATCATAACTTATAATAGGCTTAACAAAACTATGCTCTAAGAAAACTTCAGCACCACTATTAATAGCTTCTCTAAACAATCTAGCTCCAAACCCCCTCCTATTTAAAGCATATCCCTCCCCATATACAGGTATGATGTACTGCTCATTAGGTGAAACAACGTTAACACCCTTAAAAAATCCTTCAGCATCAACTCCTAATTTAGGCTCCTCAAAATCTGAATTTACGAAGTGATGCTTACCAATAGCATCACCGCAAACCTTATCACCAATTTTACTCTCACTTCCTCTTTCAACAACTAAAACTTTAAAGCCAGCTCTAGATAGGAAATAAGCAGCAGTAAGTCCAGATACTCCACCTCCAACAACTACAACGTCATACATAGTAATCCCTAATATTAGCCACTAAATATCTTAAACTTTACTATGATAACCCCTATAAATACATTTACCCATAATAAATTTAATAATAATTTTAATCCATAATAATTAGAATACTAAACAAACAATTCTAATTCTCATGTAAATTAAATCATTAAAATGAACATTTGTATACATTTTTAGTAGTAAGGTTTTTAAATCCTTTTCTTTAAAAATGGAAATGCTTGCTCATTGTTCACGATGTAAAGGTAAAATAGAGGTAAACGAAGACATTATAATTGGCGATATAATTGTATGCTTAGACTGCGGCTCACCACACATAGTAAAATCAATAAGTAATGGTATAGCTGAAGTTGAATATAAAGAGATAGAAGTTTTTGAGGAATATTATACCTACAGTTAATCACCACAGATTCATAGACTTCATTCATGTAAATACTATTATAGCTGCTTATTAAGATTCCATACACAGAATTAATTTGCAAACACTAAGTTTTGTGAACTTTAGACATGATAAGTATATATGGTTAATAGCTTAGGTTCATAAAGCCAAAACCCTAGCTCCTATAAGCTTGAACTAAAGTTTTACATTGAGACTTACATCTCATAGCTATGAATATATTAATTTTTATTATGGCTCATATGGTTTTCAAGTACTATTCTAAGTTTATAAGCTGTGAGGAAATAAGCTTGTATAAGCTCATAGTCTTCAGCGTAATGGCTCACAATACTTTGAAGGTATCTACAGACGACCTATAAAGTAATTGTAAAGCATCCTAGGATGTTACTAAGCTTAAGAGTATTGTGGTAATCAACACTTGTAGAGTATTGGTTAGACATGACAGACATTAGAAAATAGGTGAAGCATATTGATAGGGAACTGAATCTATGGGATATGTAAAAGATATGGGACTATAAGTAATTACTATCAATATTTGAAGAATCCTCATAACTTTACTTAACCCTCCATAGATAGGATTATTGTAGCTTAAGAACATTTATAAGCAGTAGGTGAATACTTGAGGCTAGAATGAAACTGCTTTACTCCCTATTAAGTGTAGGAAAGGCTATAGATATTATAGTGAGTAGTATTGATTTAAATATTGGGGTTGAAGATATAAGTCTTCTAGATGCTTCTGGAAGAATTTCAGCTGGGAACATATATGCCCCCTACAATTTACCTACATCAAATAGATCAGTTGTAGATGGTTATGCTGTTAGAGCTGAAGATACTTATGGAGCCTCTCAAACAAACCCAATAGAGCTTGAAGTCATAGGTAAAGTACATGCTGGAGAGGAGCCTATAGAACTGAAACCTCATACAGCTATTGAAATAGCTACAGGAGCAAAGCTTCCATTAAATGCTAATGCAGTTATCATGTATGAAGATACTTCAAGAATTGGAGATAAAGTCTTAATATATAAGCCGGTAGCAGAATGGGCAAACATATCTAGGATAGGGGAGGATTTTGAAATCAACTCTCTAATAGTTAGAGAAAGAACTGTTCTTCAACCATGGCATATAGCTACGTTAGCCTCATTCGGATTCTCTAAGGTAAGAGTACTTAGGAAAGTTATGATTTCAATAATGCCTACAGGAAGTGAGATACGTGAACCTAGAGAACCCACACCTCTAAGTACGGAGGTTTATGAGAGCACCTCCTACCTAGTATACTCTTACCTATCAAACTATAAATATCTTGATTTAATAAGGATAAACCCTAAACCAGACGATGTGGAAATAATTAGTGAAACACTTAGAAACACATTAAGAAGCTCAGATATAGTGATAATTATCGGTGGGAGTAGTGTAGGAGAGATGGATTTAGCTCCTAAAGTGTTAGAAAGGGAGGGGGGAAGAATACTGTTTAGAGGAGTAGCTATAAGACCGGGAAGAACAATAGGAGCTGGAGTAATTAATAATAAATTGATATTTATGGTTTCAGGATATCCAGTTGCAGCATTAACTAGCTTAGACTTAGTAATAGTACCATCAATTAGAAGAATACTAGGAATTAATGAACTTGGAAGATTAAAAGTAAAAGCAAAACTTACTAGAAGACTAGTAAATACTACAGGATATACATCATACGTTAGAGTTAAAGTATTTAGATGTGGAGATGAATTGTATGTAGAACCATTAAGAATAACTGGTTCAGGGATTTTGTCAACACTTACTAGAGGTAATGGAGTAATAATTATGCCTCCTGAAGTTGAAGGATATGAGAAGAATAGTCTAGTTGAAGTTGAGCTTCTAGGACCAATTGAATAAGCAGATAAATTACCGCTATATACAAGTTTTAAATGAAATTGCTGAAGTAAACGAATACGAAACATTAAGATGTATCTAAGTATTCACTTCAGAAACATAGCTAAAGGAAGATTTCAAATATTTAAGCTACCTAAAAGCTAATATAATAATTCTTGCTTCCAAGATGGAATTAGTTAGAGTCTAAAAGAATACTAAGTTATTAAACATCTAAAAGCAAGAATCTCAACTCTAGTTATGAGGATATCAGGCAAGAACATAGGTAATAAGCATTTCAGCTACTTAAGAAAGCTAAAAGCAACCTTTAAGAGAAATATGAGTTTTAGGTAGTTAGCCCGGCTTTGTTAACTTTAGATTTATTTGGGAGTTCCCTCCCCCTATTTATGGTGTGTTTATGGTTAAAGTTATCAAGTTTGTTAGGGAGAGAACTCCATTTACTTTAGTTGTTTATTGCTTATATATTTTCGTTCATCTAGAATGGCTTCAGATATTCTAAGCTTCATTATTTTAGGTTATGTATCTATATTATCGTGGTTTAGATCTTTAAGCTTCCCATTTGATAGGAGGGATGTTAGGATTATGATTGATGATACTATTATTAGTGTAGGTTTTAAGAGGAGGTTGTTTATGTTGCGTTTAAGCCATTATTGAGGAGAATTCTCTACATATGGATTTGTGATGCTGCAACATACTTACATCACTAGCATTCCTTAAGAAAATTAGAGCTATTTACGGTTCAAATATAGTTGTATTAAGTGATGGAGCTCATTATTATAAAGCAGTAGAATATTAAAATTAAAACATGAATTGTATAGTTTAGAGGTTAGAATTAATGGATGGAGGGAATAATACAGTATGTTAAGGATAGAACTAAGCTATTCGATAACTACATACCATGCATGAGGATAGATGCGATAATGAGCATTAATGCTTATGAAGTCAATAGCATACATACTAAACAAACATGGATTAACAGGAAAATAAAAGCTAAGAATTCATAGAAGATACAATACCAAAATAGAGGTGATAAAACATGCTTAAGTTAACAAAGCCTTTGAATATGTCCTGTCAACTTTAGATTTTCTCAGGGCTTCTTAATAGGGAAGCTACCGTTAGATCGCGAAGAAGGGAAGTTCTCAAGAGGGTGAAGAGCAAATGACGTTTATTATAGGAATAGTGTAATTATTGCAAGTGATAGAAAGCTATACTGGAATCTTAACCTCTAACGGAACCTTATTCCTCTCAAAACTCCAAAATCCCACCAACCCCTAATACTAGCATAAACAGTAATAACAGAATTTATATAACTTCTTAAGTTGCCACGTCCCATCCTAATTCAGTTTACTACTTTAAACTTCAATATTCTACATCTCCGCAACCATAAGAGTTACATAGTTAGTATTAGTAATGGATTTACTTTAAAGTTTTACACTTCATATTATTATGAATCTCAATATTTTATCCTCTAATAATCTATAATGACTATAGTTGCGTTGAAGGATCAACACATAAACGGTCAGCTATAGGGCCTGGAACTCCTGAGGCTATTAATTGTGTTTTAAACCATTTCCTTAATACATGTGGATGTAAACTATAATATTTACCGTTTTCCTAGAAAACGTTTTAAAAGCATTTCTAAGTAGGAAGTTTAGGTTTTGAAGCGTCATTGATGATCCATTACTACATGCTATTACAGGCGAATCATCACTTATCATTTCCCCTCCCCTAACTTCTTAATGGAAGTAATAACTTATTTTCCATAAGTTATTTCTCCGAGCATAAATTTAAACTAAAAATTAAAAGAAAACTTTTAGTTAGTTAGTCTTACTGTTAGAAGCAGTGATGGATTGAATGGTAGAAATCTTGATATAGGTAATAAAGTATTTAAGACTAGAAAATCATAGCAACATATGTTAAATTCATCTAGTGAAAGAAAGCTCTTCCATGTATTAACAAGTATTGGGGAAGTTGAGGGGGAATTAGTAAAACATTTATGCTTGAAGCCTCTAGGTATTGAGGATGTTGATCTTGAAAATGCTTTAGGTAGAATTTTAGCTGAGGATATTTACGCTCCTATAGATTATCCCTCATTTGATAGAGCTGAAGTTGATGGTTATGCTGTTAGAGCTGAGGATACTTATGGAGTTGATGAGGAGCATCCGGTAAGATTAAGAGTTACTGGAGTGATAGGTGTAGGGGAAGCTGCAAGAGGGGAAGTGAATAGTGGAGAGGCAATAGAAGTAGCTACAGGAGCTATTATTCCTAGGGGAGCAAACTCAGTAGTTATGGAGGAGTATACTCAGAGAATTGATGGAGAAATTCTAGTATATAGAGCAGTATATCCGGGAGAGAATATTGCAACTACAGCTTCGGATATCTCTATGGGTGACTTAATTCTTAGAAAAGGAATTCTCCTTAAGCCTCATGATATAGGTTTAATTGCTTCTCTAGGTATTGGCAGTATTAAGGTTTACCGTAAAGTTAAGGTAGCTATATTCTCTACAGGTAGTGAAGTTGTAAAGCCTGGATTAAAAACATCTTTAGGCCAAGTATATGACGTTAACAGTTATATCCTCCTATCCTCTCTTAAAGAACTTGGAGTAGAAGTAAGGTATGCTGGCCATCTGCCAGATAACTATGGGGAAGTAAGAAGGAAGATAGAGGAAATCCTGAAGTATAGTGATGTAGTAATAACTTCAGGAGGAACATCAGCTGGCTTAGGGGATTTAATATATAGAGTATTTGACGATATTGGAGAGCCCGGAGTTATCATTCACGGTCTTAAAGTTAAGCCTGGAAAACCTACAGTTATAGCAGTGGCTAAAGGGAAGCTATTAATAGGTATGCCCGGATTTCCCATGTCATGTACAATGGTATTCCATAAAGTGGTTAAGCCAATAATAGCTAAGCTTCAAGGATTAAGACTAGCTAGTGAGGAAACAGTTAAGGCTAAGATACCATATAGACTTAGAGTTGGAGGTGGGAAAGCATGGCTAATACCGGTAAGTATTATTAAATCCACGCAGGAATTACTCTGCTACCCATTATCTTTAAGTTCAGGATCCGTCTCAGCTCTAAGCTATGCTGACGGCTATTTACATGTACCTGAGAATAAGGAGATACTGGAAGAGTATGAGCTTGTTGATATCCACTTATTTAGTAGTAAGCTAAGAATTGCTCAACTGGTCTTCATAGGTAGTCACGATATAGCTTTAAGTAGAATTCTAGGATATTGGGGGTTAATAGATGAATGTAAAATAATACCTACAGGCTCCCTTAGAGGATGGTATGCAGTAATCAATGGGGAAGCAGATATAGCTCCAACCCATTTACTACATGAGGAAACAGGAGAATATAATACACCATACCTAGAAAAACTTAAAGCCAAAGATGTAGCTGTCCTTGTAAGAGGATATGCTAGAAGAATAGGATTCATAGTTCCTAGAGGAAACCCTAAAGGAATAGTAGAATTTAGGGATCTAGCTAGAAATGATGTATCAATAGTTAATAGAGTTAAAGGATCCGGAATAAGAACCTATATAGATATTGAACTTAAAAAATTAGCTAGCAATATAAATGTAAACTTTAAAGAGTTAACAAGCAGAATTAGAGGATACACATACGAGGTTAAAACTCATACAGCAGTTGCAGCAGCAGTAGCTCAAGGTAGAGCAGATACAGGTATTACTGTTGAAATAGCTGCTGAAATGTACAATCTAGATTTCATACCGTTAACAGAGGAAATAGTTGACTTCCTAATTAGGAAAGATAGACTTAGAAAAGAAACAGTTAATAAATTCATAAACCTACTTAAAACTGAAGAAACCTATAAGTTAATAAAAGAAATAAAGGGCTATAAACCACTACCTGAAACTGGAGAAATCATACATGAAAAACAATAATCTCAATACTACATAATCACTAGAAAATACTTTAAAATATCTAGAATAGTTCCCAGCAATCTTGACGATATACTAGGATCACATAGTCTTACAGTAATTCATCTCAATAAGCTTAAGAATATAACTAGGAATCTACTTACTTCTAAGCATTCAAAACCATCAACACCAACATTCTAACAGTAGGAGAATAATCTATACAAATACTAGTGATGGGGAAAATGGAGTATTAGTCTTAAAAATAAACTGAAGCCACAACTCTACTTAATACAGTTTAACTATATGCTACTTATTAAGTTCTTCCATACCTTTCCTTATAACTTCATTGTTAAATGTTCTTAAATTAATTTAAATACGGAACATATATAAATTCTAGGTTACTCATCACCAAGTAGCATGAAGACTACATCAATAACTCAAACAATATTAGAACGCAGTAACTTAGCATATTGTAGCTTTCTTCTTAAGCTAGGGTCTCAGCATCATACATAAATATTTATTTTTAGATGATTAGTATAGCTATGGGTAGATTTTGTGTTGAATGCGGTGTTGAGGAATCTGTAAATACACCATTATTTAATAATCTATGTTTAAAATGCTTATTAGAAACTCATGATTTATTTGAAGTTAGAAAGAAAATAGTAGTACATGTATGCCGTAAATGTAGCTCTATTAAAGCTGGTAATAAATGGGTTAAAGCTGATAACATAGTGGAGATTCATAATCTAATGAATAATATTTTAACTAAAAACATTAAGTCAATGTTAGGAATTGAAATAGTAGATATATCTTTAAAACCACTAGAAACATATAGTTCAGTATTAGAAGTTGAAGTTAGAGCATTAATTAGCAATAATTTAATTAGTAAAATATTAAGAGTGAATATAGAATGGATAAAGGATATTTGCTCTTCATGTTTAAAGCGAAGTTCTAGAAGCTATGAAGCAGTAGTTCAAGTCAGAGCCTTCAATTACGATGACGAAATTAAAGAATTTAAGAATACATTAATACATGCATTTCAAGATAATATACTTGAAATCAATGAGCTTAATAAAGGATACGATATAAAAGTACTTAATGTACATACAGCCCAACAAATAGTTGATGAAATACGTAAAAAATGGATAGTTAAAACAGTTAGATCATATGAGAAGCAGTACAGAAATAGAGAAGGACGTAGAAGAGGAAAACCATACATATCAGTAAGAATTATAAATTTAAAATCTGGAAATCGCTTAATAATCAATAGTAAGGCATATATAGTAAGCTCAATAATGAATAACTCCATAACGTTAAGAAATAGTTCAGGTGAAGAGAAAACATTAAAGATAAGGGAACTAGTAAAACTATTATAACTCATAGAGTAGCATACCGAACCAAGATTTTAAGTATTCATGTTCTAATTGTAGATTTGTATTCTATGATTACTTAATGCTTAGAAACTCATTGCATTTACCTCAGAATGAGGATTAAAACCACTATGGTATTTTGAATAATTTAGTAGGCAATAATCTAAAATTATGTTAATCTAAGATTTAACTTGGCAAGCTATCTAAAGCGTTATAGCATAAAGTATTTAAGATGAGGTTAAGCTAAATCTTATGCTTAGAGATGTTTTAGTTAGAAGAACTAAGTTGTTTCAGGAGGGTTTACGTAAAGAGGGTATTGATATTGCTGTTATTAGAGCATTATCAACATTTACCTATTTTACCGGTGTAAGATGGCTTAGACCTGCATTGATTATTCCAGCTGAAGGAGATGTAAGAGTATTTGTGGTTAGGGGTGAATCTGAACTCTTCATGGAGAAATCGTGGATTAGAGATGTTAGAGAGTTTGACGAGGTTAGTAGATTAATGGCTATGATTTCATCCTCAATTAAGGAGTTTAAAGCTAAAACTGTTGGCTTAGAGTTTACGGTTGAGAGAGATGCATACATTCTTTTCTATGAAATGTTTAAAAAGATAAATCCAAATGTTCAGATTAAAGATGTACATCCACTCACTATGAAGCTTAGAATGATTAAAGACAACTATGAAATTGAGAATATTAAGCAAGCAGGGAAAAAAGCTGCCAAGGGTTTAAAAGCTGGTTTAGACATTGTAAAGAATGGAGCTTCCGAAACTGAAATTGCATCCACAATACTAACTGAGCTTATAAGAATTGGATGTGAGGAGCCTAAAGTATATGTTAATATAGGTCCTCATCCGAGAGTTCATGCAGAGCCGTTTAAGGACATTATAGTTAAAGATAATGTATTTGTAACCATCGTTGTTGCTGCTGACTATAATAACTACTATGCAAATACTTCACGTAGCATATTTAATGGAAAACCTAATGAACTAGCTGAAAAAGCTATTAAATGCATTGATGAAGCATATAGTGTAGCTGTAGAAATGTCAAAAATAAACACTACATTCATAAATGTCCAGAAATCTCTTGATAAAATATATGAGAAATATGGCTTAATAAACTATAGACTTATAGGATACACTCACGGTATAGGATTACTGGTTGAGGAAGACCCAATAACAACCATAATTCCACAGCACAGAGGATTAATCATCATGGAAAACATGGCCTTAGCAATGGTTCACACTCCACTCATGATTAAAGGCCTAGGAACTGTAAAACGAGAGGATACATTCATAGTTGGAAGCAATAAATTAGAGAGTACTACTCAATAGTAACAGCAATTATTAGCCTAATAGAGAATAATACAGCTAATACAATACTATCATAACAATAAACTAAATCTAAAGTAGAATTAGTATTTCTTGCCTCTTCAGTAAATAATACAGCCCCACTTAAACTTTAGTTACCAACATTATTAAATTATGAAATCCATGAGGTAGATTCAGAATGTTAAGCCTTATTTTCTAATGGTTTATGGAGCTTCATGAGCTTAGTGATTTTGAGTGAAGTTAATTAGGTTTCCGCTTCCTCTAAGATCTGCTAGGAATAGGAAGCTTATGTTAGTGATAGGTTAAGAATTAACTTATTTTACACGTTGTTAATATTGACTGTAATTGGAGGAGTATGTCTTATAAGTGTAGCTCTTATATAGCTGCGGAGAAGGCTTAGGAGAGTAAAGTAATGAAATGATAATTATGATGTATTCAAGCATAAGAATGGTGTAAAGGCCTATGTAATCGTTAATAGAAATTCACTACAATCCAACTATAAGCCTTAGGAAACATTCATAACTCAAATATCTTTAATGAGTTTATGATAGACTTAATTATAAGCCTAAAACATGGATACCTCAAAACAGATTAAGGAGTGATTATGGAAGCAAACATATCGATAAACCCTATGGGGAGAATATATGATGTGAAAAGCTATGGAGAATGATGGTGATAAAAGATTTTAGGATATGAAGGTTGAAGGCAATAATAACATTTACATGCATAATAATGCATATGAAATATGAAACTTAAATATTTTAAAATAATTTCTCTAAATAAATTAGACCTCAAACATACTCTAGATTCTGGATAGGTATAACCTAAGAAAACAGAAGGAGGCAAGCCATATTAAATCTACATAGCTACCTATAAATAGCAAATCAGCTAGGTAGCTATGAGATATTAGTACTGATTCTTTACGGTTTAATTATGCTTTATATAGCTTCCTCCTTAACCAAAAAGCTAGATTTACCAGGCTTATCATTACTGGAACTTCTATTAATGGTCCTATAACCGTAGCGAATGCCTCCTTAGATGCTAATCCAAATATTGAAACAGCAACAGCTATAGCTAGTTCAAAGTTATTACTTGCAGCTGTAAATGCAAGCGTTGCAGTTCTTTGATAGTCAAGTTTGAAGCAATATCCTAAAATGAATGATACTAAGAACATTATAACGAAGTATAGTAGTAATGGAGTAGCAACCCTAACCACATCAAGAGGTAGTGTAACTATATATTCACCTTTAAGAGAAAACATTATTATTATTGTAAATAAAAGAGCAAAGAGGGAAGTTGGGCTTAGCTTAAGCATAAACTTCTCATCATACCATACTCTCCCCATCCTTCTAATAAGATAGAATCTAGTTAACATCCCTCCGAAAAACGGTACTCCTAAGTAAATAGCTACTGATTGAGCTACATTCAATACTGAAACTTGAATAACAAACTCTTCACCTGAAAGCTGTGAGCTAAGTATGGTTATAAAGAAGTAGGCTAAAACAGAATATGTAGCTATCTGGAAAATAGAGTTTAAAGCTACAAGTATTGCTGCCCATTCATTATCTCCATCAGCAAGACTATTCCATACAATCACCATAGCTATACACCTAGCTAAACCTATAAGTATCACCCCAGTCCTAAAGCCTGGATAATCAGCTAGAAACATCCAAGCAAGTAAAAACATTAGAAAAGGTCCAATTACCCAGTTTTGAACAATAGATAGGGAAATCATTGCTCTAGATCCACCTGCAGTAATAATCTTTCTAAGCTCTTCATACCTAACCTTTGCAAGAGGTGGATACATCATCCATATAAGACCAATAGCTATAGGAATGGATGTTGTACCAATACTTAAAGAGCCAATAATACTAGCAACCTCAGGGAAAACATATCCTAAACCAATACCGAGCATCATAGCTAAGAAAATCCAGAGGGTAAGAAACCTAGTTAATACCGGTAATTTTTCCTCCTTATCCATGAAGGTCTCTAATTCTTAAAGAAACCTACTAATAAACATTATGTTACAAACTGCAACTTCATCTAACATGGATAAAGTAAAGTTAGTAAACATAGCGATTTAATTGAGCTTATTAAAAAGACTCTTCATTTTCCTGATTGTAAAATCTTCTGAAAGATCCTGTAAAAATACTGGAATTGACTGCTTGAGGGATGCCAATAATAGCTATAGAGGAGGATTATCTAATTTCATATTCATCATGTATAGTTAAAACCATTAAGAAAGCTTACAACCAAACAGATTCTCTTGAAAAGCTAAAGCCAGTAGAAAGCATATTATAGAGAATGAAAGTTCAAAGCAATTCATACATTATTTGCTTCATTATCATTCTAATAAGTATTAACTCTCTAAATCCTATTATTACACATAAACCATTATGCTAATCAATGGAAGTATATGCAGCTTCAAGAATTGAATAGATACTCCGGAGGTAATTATGAAGGAAACAAGTAGGGATAGTATTTTGGATGAGGCTATAATCCTTTCTGGAATGCTCAATACCTCTGCCATAGAAGAATCTACGCTAGTTACAACATTAAATAAAAATTTATTTAATTTATCTCCAAATAGTGTTTCCAGCTATGTATGCAGTTGCTGTTGAGATAGCTATTGTTACTAATACGTATACTGTAGCCCTTCTTAACCCAAATACTTTAACTATTGCAAGCCAGTTTGGTAGGCTTTCTCCAGGTCCTGCTAATAGTAGACCTAGAGCTGGACCCCTCCCCATACCTAAACTTGTAAGCATCTTTACAAATGGAGCTTCAGTCATAGTGGCGAAGTAGGATAATGCACCGATCAACGTAGCTAGGAAACATGAAAGTATTGATGAGCCACCTAAATAAGACTCAATAACCTCTCTAGGCAGTAGCTTACCTATAACACCAACTATAAATACACCTACTAGTAATAGTGGAAATATCATTTTTACAAACCATAGACTCTCATGAAGCCAGGAATATATTTCATCCCTACTAAACAACTTATATGCATAGATTAGTGTAGCTATAAGTAGGATTAGGAATACTTCAATCTTGAAGATGTACGGATTACCTAAATAAATGCTTTCTGGAAGAAGTTTATGTATGGATAATCCCCCAAGATAGTTTGGAGCCAAAAGAGTTATTGCTAGTAGAATTATGAGGATGAGACTTCTAGACTCTATTACTTTACTCTTAACTACCAGTGAGGATGTCTTACTGCTTCTAGTTAACTCTTCTCTTCTAAATATTGAAACCATAGTTAATCCAACTATGGCTGCTGTTAAGATTGCAGATATGAATCGCATAATAGCCATATCTAAACCTAGAATTGCACCAGTATATGTTAATGCTAGTATATTTGCTGCTGGTGTAACCCATAGGATAATGAATGCTGGACCAATACTGCTTCCCTTCTTATAAAGTCCTGAAACAATAGGTATAACAGTACATGAACATGCAGCTATGAATGTACCTGTAACTGAGGCTAATGGAAAAGATATATATTTCCTACTCTCAACACCGAGATATCTTATAATAACATCTCTTGAAAGGAAGCTTACAATAGCACCTGCTAAAAGAAATGCAGGTATTAGACACGTTAATACATGGTATGCAATATAGTCTATAAGAGCTTCTAAGCCTCCAAGCACTACTTCAACTAAATCCATTCTATAATCATCCTAAAATAGACTTTAATAGGCTTTCAACTTCACTTGGAGATGGAACCTTACCCTTAATTTTCACATCTCCATTTACAGCTATAGATGGAGATATTAAAACACCATACTTATCTACAATTTCATCAGACATTATATTCTTTTTAATAACTTCAACTCTATCCTTCAAGCCAAGCTTCTCCACAACATCATTTACAGTTTTTAATACTGTCTTACACTTCATACAGGGCGGCTCAACACCTATAACTTCAATTAATACCTTAGACATATTGTCACCACAAGTTACAAAAGCTACCTATAAATAAACTTTTTGTTACAGTTTGAAACCATACCATTCAATATTTTACCAGTTAATCAAGCTAAACTCCATCAGGGTTCCTGCTTAACAATTCCATGAGTCTGTTGAGAACTGTAGAATTAAGCTAAATAAGATGCTTCATCTATATCATGTATTTTAGCGGTTAATAAATACATTAACAAGAAATAAAGAGTGTTTATAGAAGTCATTGCAAAACTCTACTACCAAGGTTTAACTGGTTTAATTCTACATGAGAATAGTATTGTAAAAAGATTGTTAACATACTTAAATTCTGAAGTTTTGCAATGAGTTCTATAGGTTAAATATTGATTATTACCTCTGAGCTTCTAATAAGTTTTAAGGCTTCATCCTCATCTATAGTCTTAACTATCTCCACTATTTCAATCGGTTCTACACCTCTACTTACTAATGATGATTTATAAGCGTAAACTCTAGCTTCAGGATATAGACTGTAAATACAGTCCTCAACTGAAGGCATATTTAATCCTTTCTGACCTCTAATAGCACAATACACTCCATCATCGATTAAAATTATGTTTACCTCCACCTCACCTACGATTCCAAGTGTAATATAGAATCCATCTACTACCCTACTTGATGGTGGTTTAGAAATAACTATAAGTATTTTAACCAATACTTAACACCTTATTTGAAGATTTCAACCATGCAGCTAAGTCACTAAATCCAATTATAGCTACCTTCTCGTTAATCTCTCTAGCTCTAAGATTACTATCTATGTATCCTCTAGCAATAGCACATTGAGCACAAACCCCTACTTCAACTCCTCTACTAATAAGCTTCTCTAGAAGATCTTTAAATCTAGGATCATTTACTCTAGAAATACCTACAGCCTCGCTGTAAAGGAAAATTCTCACTAGGTATCCCTTATCTACAACTTTATTAGCTAATTTAAGAGCAATAGAGGCATTTTGGCTTTCAGGGGAGGCTGAAAGTAGTATTATTAGCTGTCTAGATAAAGACAACTTTATCACACCACTCCATTAAGTCCCAAACTAACCTATCGTAGAACTCCTCACTTGACAATCCATCAGCCTTAACTCCTCTCATCTCTAAATCATTTCTACACGCAGTGAAGAAGGGTATTCTAACCATCTTAATATTGTATACTCCATCCCCTACAAGATATATTTTAAGCTCACATTCATTAATCAATTTTAAAATAAGCTTTGAAAAATCTCCATTCAGTATTCTTGAAACTATGAGTAGATACTTCACTAGATTTCCCATCCAAGTGATTTAAGTACTCTATCACCAATCCATTCTTTAAGCTCATTAATCCTGCTTTTAAGCTCTCCCCTTAATGGTTTACATAGTGAAAGCTTTAATTCACCATTAAGTACTTTAACAGCGAAAGCCATACATGTAGCTTCACCGCAAAGCTTACAGTTTGTTTTTGGAAGATACTTATAGAGTTGGAGAGCTGTAAGCCTCTTCCTAGCATTAATCTCGTTTTGGCTTGGCATACCAGATCTTCTAAAATCCATTTCAGCCTCAACAATAAGTTTCTTAACCCTATCAAGAATTTCTCTAGCCTCATTAATATCTAAAGTATATGTTACACCAACTTTACCTGAGGGGAATATTGTTGTTAATCTATCCCATAGCTTAAGTGTTAAGGCTCCACTACTCTCATCATAAACTACAAGTCCAGGTGGAAACTTGAAAGATAATACAATTATTAATTCACGTGAAAACTCCATATTTGCCTGAGCTACAAATCTTATCCTACTAGGATCCTTAATACACGGCATAACCTCCTTAATCTCGAAGCTTAAATTTTCAAACATGAAAGCATTGAAGACCAAGATCATATAAACTTAACGTTACAGTTTGTAATCTAACATGTGGAAGTAGAGTTTAGAATTTATGACTGATTAAGCCTATAAGTAGAGACATTTAGCTATAGCTCTATAATATTCATCCCCAATTAAATTCATTATGTTCTCCATTATACATTATTGACAATAATAATATTTAAGATTTGCCAATCATAACCTAGCTTAATAAGTTGGAAATTTTAATTTTTACCTAGGTTTCATCAAGCTGAGTTCTAGCCGTATTAGTTCAGATTCACTATAATTATATAGCCTACTTGCTGAAACACTTACTTCAACTTGAAACTGTATTTCTTCAGACATGAAGACTACATATAAACGAAATGTCTAACGAAATATGGAAACAATATTAAACTTGCAATATTCCATAGTTTAAGCTTTATGTAAGTTTATTAGATATTACAGTTCTATCTTTTAATTTCCTTATAGTATTTTGTTGATGGACATCCAATACATTTATCCTCAATGTAGGCTGAACATGTTTTACACTTCATACCGCAGGGTGTATTTTCAAGATTTCTCTCTGTAATTATTCTGAATGGAATGTATTTAGGTATTTTAGGTGTACTTGTAATATATACTTCAGCTCTTCTAATCCCCTTAAAATTTCTAATAGCACATATTGAGATTACGTTTTCAAGTACATCCTGATTCTCAGCAACCATAATAGCTATGAAATTATATCCTGCAACCATTGGTGCTAGAAAAACTATTCTTGGACATTTCTCAAATGTTTTAAGAAGAAGTTGAAGAGAATCGTAATCCTGAACATCTCCGAAAATAGTTGCAAACTTTAACTCTAAAACTTTAGGATTAATTAAAGCTGAAAACTTCAAGATGTTTTCCCTCTCAATCTTCTTCAACCTCTTCAATACTGCAACATGACTTACGTTAAGCATCCTACCGATACTACTAATAGAAACTCTACCATCATCTTGAAGTATCTTTATAATTTTAATATCTACATCGTCAAGTCTAACCATAAAATGTAACTTAAAAAGCAGTATATAAATCTAATATGTAACAATATAGGCTTAGCCTAATATGAAATCAGTATACTAAAATACATATTGGAATCCACATCATAGCTTAACTCTTAATTGCTTGAAGCTGGAATTGATGAGTTTCTTAGATTAGTAAGTATAGAATAGGAAGTTTACGTGAGAACACATCTAGGTGTATATATCATAGTAATAGTTAACTTGGGAAGCAGGCATGGATCATGTAAGTGTTAGATGGTAATACTATTGTTTAATAGTAGTTTTAAACTGTAACTGTTTAGTCTTCCTGTAATTATGGTTTTAACTTCACCTGGATTTATTAATGGTTTTTCATATTGATCAATATTATCGAAAGCTAATCTAGGACATCCAGTATTTATGAATACATCTATATTGGGATATAGTGAAATCAGATTATTACTTACTTCATCAGTACATACAATTATACTTTTAAAATTGTTTTCTTGAAGTAGTTTTTTCACATCTCTAGCAAGCTTTAAATTGTATTGTCCAGGCTTATTAACTAGTATGATTGCGAAGCTTTTTGCATTTAGACACTTCCTTATGGAGTCTACTTTTAAGGCATAAATCCTTCTAAAATAGTTCTCCACATCGTATAGTTTACCTCTATGTGGATCATAGTTTAATACTTTAAGATTTGAATTCAGTATCTTGAATGTTAATGCATGAAAAAATCCTCCAGCAACAACTAAAATCTGATCATACATATCTAGCTTATCCATAGCATTAATATAGCATCCAGTCATAACATTAGCTTCATAACTAACATCTCTAGGAAGATGTTTAAGTATCTGTAGAGCAGTAATCTCATAGTTTACGGGATAAGCTACATAGACATACTTACTTAAAACCCTACAAACATCAGTAATAGCATCTTCAGGAGCTTCTATATTGTAGTAGAAGGGCATATAGATAACTGGGATACTGGAAATATTTTCAATATGAACTCCACGGCCACTACAATACCTTAAGGGATTTACATGACCTACATGTAGAATAGCATCAACACCTAATAGCTTAGCATCATTTATACCTACATCACAGAAACCCCATGTAAACCTACCGGAGTGATAAATAGAAACATCAACATTATCCTCGATTAGGGAGCTAAGCATAAAGGCTAAATCCCTAACTCCGGGAGGAGCTTCTAGAAAAATACTTTTAGCTTTAAGCCTACTAAGTATTGATAATACTTCATCTAGAGGTATAAGGTAACTATCAATTTTATACATGATAACCTAATTAGCTATATGTATTTTAGCTTTACGGAAACTGTTAGTATTATAGTACTGCCTTAAAGATTCTTCTAGTAGTATTACAGGATAATTAATATTAAACCTTTATTTTCCTAAATACTTCTAAAACATTATCTCTTAGAATCATTCTTGCAATTTTCTTCGCTTCATTCTCGCTAATTCTTCCATCATCAATCTTACTTCTTAAAACCTTTGAAATATTTCTTCTTGCCATTACTGCATGGCTGTAAGCTCCTTCAACAAACTTGTAGTCTCCACCAAATCCAAGTATCTTATTTGCTGGAACTAAATCTAGCCAATCGCTTAAAGCTTCTCTTGCAGTATGAGGGGAAACTATATGTAGCCAACACATATCTATATAGACGTTAGGAAAGTTTTTAGCAAGAGCTGCAGCCTCTCTTACATATGGATATGAGCCATGGAAAACATCAAATACAACATCGTAGTATTCCATAAATAGATTTGCAAGCAGTAGTGGATTTGAGTTACTAATCAAGTTAAGATTACCTTCCTGTAGCCCAGTATGGATTTGAACTGGTAGTGAATACTTGGCAGCAAGCTGGAGAATCTTATGAACCATGTAGTCCTGCAAATCTTTACCATCCTCCATTGAAATCTGATCAGGTACAGTAACTCTAATACCGTCTGGTCTAGTGTATCTTATAAATGTATTTTTTAGAGACATTACCTTATTAAACACCTTTTCAGCATCATTAAACGTAACTCTCTCAAAAAATATACTTCTCCCATAGGCTAATGCAATCTTAAACCCTACAATTCTATCTAGTAGGTTTTTAACCTTTAACTCTATTGCTACTTCAAGTTCTTTTAGGGAATGTATTGGCATATTTAGCATCCTACTTATTTTCTTAATATCCTCCCTGCTTCTAATCAATATAAAGTCTTCAAGCCTAACTACCGGTGCAAAAAACTCCCTATCAACATCAACGTGATCAATTATTGAGTCATGAATTGCCAGCTCAATCTTTGCCTTATCTTTTAAAACCCACTTATACAATCCCTTCCTATTTAAACTACGCATCTTATCTGTAAGATTTTGAATAGTATCCTCATTGATTTCATCAATACCGTAAAGATCCCTAACTGCAATCTTAACAGATTCAAAATATGCTGTATTACAGACTTTACTCCAGTATGGCTCAACAATCTTCCACTTATCTAAAACTGCTACTCTTGGATCCATTAGCTTTACATAGTCTTCAAAGCTTAAACCAGCCGAGATTAGATCTGATGAAAGATAATGAACTAGAAATACTTGGAATGGATCTACTTCTTGCTTTACTCTTTCATCTTCAGGTACAATATGTTCATGAGTATCCATTATTGAAGTACTATTAATATATTCTTCTAATTTCACATCGCAAACTATAGGCTTTTAAATAAAAATTTTACGGTGAACTAGTGACTATGCAAACTTGGGTTAGTGGTTTCTCCAGTTTGCTAGACTATAATATATTCAAGTTTAAAGAATATTTAATTGATAACTCTTAGTGTTAAGGTTTTCACTTTAACAGTGAACTTATCTGAAAACTCCTTAAATGTTGTTAAGACTTGATTAGGTTAATAAGTTAACTAAAATTATAGAGTTTTCAGATAGACCAATATTAAACCTACAAAACTAAACATTACCAATATACAGTAGATTCCTAAAATCTGCATTTAAACAAAAATTCTTAGAGATTAGTAGTTGTATTAAGTTAAGATTTCTACATATTACTATGTTTAAGCTTAACCGTTCAGCAAGTATTGTAGTGTTAAATTGATTAGATAACTTTAATCATTTTATACTCCCAGTAATCTACAGCTACCTTTATATATTTTCTCAGCATGTTATCAATTTCCTCATCACCAGTATCAACTCTTAAAAATTTTAAATTGGCTATTTTCGTTTTTGTAGATATGACTATTATGTTTTCAACTCCAACCCTCCTTATTACTTTAGGGCTTATTTGCTGGTTTCCTCTACCAAATATGAATCCTTGGTTTCCTATTGGAGTAACTATGATTTTGGCTTTAGGGAATCTATTAAGCTCATTAAGGATTCTATTTTCATCAACATCTAAAGCTAGGATTCTTTTATTATGTAGTAAATCTACTCCTAGTAGTGTTTTAGGTAGATTTAAAATGTCAGTAATAGCTTTTACGGTTGATCCTGGTCCTAGAATGTATAAGGAATCATCCATTTCCTCAACAATAAATCTTGCTATAGCCTTCTGGTTTTCAATTTCACTATCGGTTAGTACTGTAAATGTTTTTAGTCCTTGAATTAGTATAGGCTCATATGGGCTTAAAGCATAGCCGTAAAGCTTAGCTGAAAGTATTCCTTTACGGAAGAGTTCCTCGTCAATATCTATAACTTCACATTCCCTTAGAGAAATCTCCCCCTGGAGGAATTTCATAGTGATTGCGCCAGCAGCTTGAGGATTTGAAGCAAATACTGAACTATACATTTTAACACCTGAAGGAACGCCTAGAATTGGTACATGCATATTAATAGATTCAACTATATCCCTAGCAGTTCCATCCCCTCCAACAAAGAGAATTAAGTTAACTCCACGTTTAGCCATTTCCTTAGCGCACTTCTTAGTATCTTCAGCTGTAGTTTCCAATTTATTTACTTCTAAAACCTCAACATATGGGAAACTAAACTCCTTAACGTAGTATTCACCCATTTCGCCTGAGCAAGTAATAATTTTAATGGAGTCCTTAATCAACATTAAAGTAGATAATACCTTTCTAGCTTTTAAGGGTGAAATCTTGACAGCCCCTCTTCTTAAAGCCTCCCTATAAATCTCAACTGTATCGGTACCTTTTAAGCCTACACTTCCACCCATACCAGCAATAGGATTAACTAGAAAACCCAGCAATTTACTATCCATACACATACTTAAAACCCATAATAAATAAATCTTACCAAGCAGCTAACTTATCATTATCCAAGTCTAAAACAGCATCTATAAGACGTTTATTTAATGCTTACTTCATTATTCATACTCCTTCTCTTAATTCCAGCTAAAATACAATAGTTGTTGAATAAGTTATTTATAAAGTATTTAGGATTGACTGTAGCCATTGCTTTATTGATTTGCTCTCTTGACTGTTTCTGATATATCTTCTTATAGTTCCAGCTAATAAATTTATTCTTAGAACTCTTTGCATATAGTTTTTATATACATGACCAAACTTTTCTATATTTCTTTCCTCCTCTTCCACCATTGCAAGATATAGCAATATCTTTAAGCCAGGCTCAATTATAAAAAAATGCAATTAATAATCCAAATAGTAAAATATGTACGATATGGCTAACCGTGTAAATCATGTCTTTTCCATGCAGCATACGTCTTTCCTCTAATATTTATTTTAATTACTTTAATAAACTTATGGGAAATAAAGTTTAAGCCTTCTGAGTTTTATGGAATTTGATTAGGAATCTAGCTGATTGGTTACATTACTATATTTAGTTGTATCTACTATCTATAGTATGTTTTGATTGGTAGCTTAATATTTTATGTATGTGAGGTATAGAGTCTTCCCGTTACTCTCTAGATAAATAGAGGACTCTATATTATGCCCATTAAGCAGAAAACCTAACATAAACCTACGGGAACCTCATACTAGACTTAATGAAACTCTAAACCAAGGGAGATGCTGATCTACAAAGCATCTCAACTATAAGCCAGTATAGCCACATATAACATTGGATTAATGTAGAAAGTTAGTTAAGTCTTAGATTTTTAACTTAAATATTCATATAGTAAAGAATATTTTTAATACGTTTATTTGATATTAAAATTCGAATAGACTTTGAGCTTAGTTCCTTATTGGATTTTTAGCCTAGTGTATTGTGTAGTAAATCTAACTGTTTTAAACTGTGGAATAGGATGTTATACATAAGTTAGCATTACAGGTCATAAACTAGTCCAGGTATTCTTGGGAATGGTTGTGTTTCCCCTACATGTTTAGCTCCTACTATCCATGCTGTAAGTCTTTCTATACCTATTCCTGCACCAGCTGATGGTTTTAATCTACCGTTTTTTGCTAACTGTAATAGGATCTTATAGTTCTCCTTTCTAACACCGTCTCTCTCCATCTTTTTAACTATTTTATCGTACTCCCATTCTCTCCGCGAGCCTGATAATACTTCACCATATTTTGGTAGTAGCAAGTCATAGTTATCCCATGAGCCTCTTTCAAAATCTTCAAAATCGTAGAACTCTCTAGGAATGTTTACTATCCATATAGGATTGTCATTTTCACTTAGCAGCTTCTTCTCCCACATCACTCCATACTTGTTTTCAACTTTCTCCCTATCATATATTTTAAAGGGCTTTTCAGGTACCTTTAAGCTATCATATCTTCCAAGTTCTACTAATTCCTCACACATATGTCTTCTTAAGCTTTGTATTAATCCGACAAGTATGTTTTCAACAAGACTTCTAACATCTTCAGATGTAGCGTTTCTAATTTCAAAGTCAAGCTGTGTAAACTCATATACATGTAATCCACTTCTTGCTCTTTCTCTACGTTCAATCCTCACGTTTGGAGATAGTGTGAATAGTTTTGGGTAGAGTAGGGAGCAGGCAACCATTTTATGAACTATCATACTCAATGTTGCTCTAACAGGTCTTCCATAAATCTCCACTTCAATACGTTTCTCAATGGAAGCTCCTGGATCAGGCCATAGTGGATCAGTTGATGTGGAGAATATTACAGGTAGAAGCCACTCGAAACCATTACGTACAAATTCCTCAGTAAGATACTTTAAAGTATACGTCATTACCCTACCAATATAAAACTTCCTTTTAATCTCATCCTCAGACAATTGCTCTAACGACTTTGGCAAATCAGCAAATTCACTAACAATAGCTAAGCTTTCTCTAACGGTTTCCTCTTTCTCTTCCATAAACATACCTCATAACCACATTTATGATGTTCAGAATAACTACTAATTTATAAATTTTTTACAAAAAATATTGAATATTTTCCAGGAAATTAAAGTTTATACATGGATAAATGTAATAACTACATCATATAGCCAAAAAATAATGAAAAATATTCAATAACCATCTACAACGATATCAAATTTCCTACTCTAAGCTTCACAACTTACTTTTAACCTATTAATCTTCATTTCAAATTTCAACTAGCTCCTAAAGATTATGGCTTAAAACATTTACAATTTCATTCTTTACTTATTCTACACATAATCGTTTTAATAGATACTTGGAGAAATAGCTTATTAAGCCCCATAATTAATTTCAAAACAAAACCTATATAAACACTAGTTATTGAGTCT